>Ga0233412_10001954_pt1 | contig 10280 bp, 9 predicted proteins | sample Na_anoxic_4_MG_FD_180667 | JGI IMG/M metagenome (GOLD analysis project Ga0233412, IMG submission 180667) | Seawater microbial communities from Saanich Inlet, British Columbia, Canada - Na_anoxic_4_MG | ecosystem: Environmental > Aquatic > Marine > Inlet | place: Canada: British Columbia... | reverse complement strand
GCTTAACGTACCGGACGATTGAGTATCGAATAACGATAGATTCGCTTGACTGCTGAATAACGAGCATGAAATTCTGCATCTACCTCTTTGATCCATAACAAATTTATATCATCAGGCAAATTACTATTAATACCCAGCAACCAAGCTCTGGATGAGCGCTCAGCCTGAGTATCAAAATGCGCAACCTGGCCGCGGGCATGCACACCAGTATCGGTACGCCCCGAGCCTGTACAGGTAATACTTTGATCCGCCACAGATGAGATGGCGATATTCAGCTGCTCCTGAACACTCGGCGCATGTGGTTGGTATTGCCAACCGTTGTAACGCGAGCCGTCATACTCGATGCCCATCGCCAGACGGCGCTGATTCTTCATGGCCTGCAATGTCGGACCTACACAGAGTTTTTAAACAGACAGAGGCAATAAAAAAGCATCACTTGGAACCTACCGAAATCCGGCTGCCCCGTTAACGACTTATCAGCCCTGAAGATCGTCCAGCAATTGTTGAGCTTCTTGTCGCTGCTCTTCGCCCGCTTCCTCCAGCACTTCCTTGAGAATACTGCTGGCGCCATCCAGGTCACCCATATCAATATAAGCACGCGCCAGATCAAGCTTCGTACCGACTTCGGTCATCGTGGCACCATCTATGACATTGCCGCCGGAGCCCTCGACCTCGGCGGTAGGATCTTCATCCAGAGCAACTGGGTCGCCGATATCAAGCACAGCATCGGCCTCCTCTGCTTCTTCCATGAAACCAGGTTGTCCGCTCGAATTATCATCGCCGCCACCAAAAAGTGGTTGCTCAGCAGTATCTCCGCCGCCAATTTTCGGTTGCTCGGCCGTTTCTCCACTGCCATCGAGATGCCGCATTTCGGCGGTGGAATCGACATCATCATCGCCCGATAAACCTAATGGTAAGGAATCATCATCAGACTCGTCCTCTGCAGAATCGTCATCCAGCATGTCACTGAGACCAGAGAGATCGAGATCCAGATCATCAAGATCAATTTCAGCCGTCTGATCACTAACAGAGTCTGGTTCATCATCGGTCCATTGCCCGATCTTGGATTCGATGGTCGGCGTTTCCATGGTGCTGGCGCTATCCATGTCCAGATCAAGATCTATGGCGGGCGACTCGATGGTCGGTGTTTCCATGGTACTGGCGCTATCGTTATCCATATCCATGGCGGGCGACTCGATAGTTGGCGTTTCCATCGTTGGCGTATCACCCGACAGCTCCGGATAATCATCACCAACTACCTGCGTCACCTCATCTTCATCACCAATCTCTTCATCACCAATGGCAAATTCCAGATCCAATGCGCCCGTCTGATCTTGATTAGAGGAGTCGTCATCACTGCCGTCACCGGTCAGGTCCAGATCAAGATCTGCAGCGGCATCATCAAAGGCAAAATCGATTACATCATCGGCACCGCCTTCATCACCAAATTCCAGATCGACACCCTCCGACGAAGGAACCGGTCCGACATCGCCGGAAAACAGCGCCGCATCCGGGCATATTTGCTTACCCATGATCAGGACTTTATTCCAATCAGGATCGGCCGTATCGTCGATGCGCGCCTGTAGCGCCGTTGCCTCCTTCATGAATCCATCCTGATTCTCCCAGATGAAGTACACCTCAAGCAGCTTCATGCGCAGATCTTTACGCTCGGGATCTTTCTCGACCGACCGCGTCAGCAAGTCTGCTGCCTGGTCATACAGACCGTAGGCCATATGAAAATCAGATTCGGCAATCGGATCGACCTGATCCAGGTTGACTACTGAATCGGTACTTATCGTCCGTTCCAGCGGCGTCTCACTATCCTCGGCAAGCCCATCCCAATCCTCTGACGCTATATCAGTGAGTGAAATGGATGAACCATCGTCAGTTTCATCGGCCGGCGTCGATTCCTCGACAACAAATGTCGCATCTTGCGGCTGTGGCTCTGCCCGCAGACGGGCTGTCGCCTCATGCGCTTCAACATCAAAGCCTTCATCATCGGCCGCTTCAAACTCATTCCATTGCCCGGTCTCTATTGACTCTTCGCTTTTGGAGCGCTTGCGGGCAAATAACCAGGCCAGCAGCAGAACAATTGCCAGTGAGATATACACCAGCGGATTCATAAACAAGGCACCAATGAATGATTCTTCATCCTGCGCAACCGGTGCGGGTGTCACATCAACTACGGCTGGCGATTCTGTCTCTGCCACCGGTTCTGTCGGGGGCGCCATACTCTCAACATCTGGTGCAAGGGCATCCGCTTCAAGTTCATCGATAAACGGATCAACTTCCAACTGACTATCAACTTCGGCTACCGGGACTTCGGCTACCGGGATCTCAGCAACCGGAGTCTCATCGACTTCACTTGCGCCAAGCTGACGTTGCAGCGCTGCCAGTTCCTGATCCCTGATCTGTAATTGTCGCTGGCTGTCGGCAAGCTGGTCCTCCAGCTCTGTTACACGACCCTGCAATTTATCCTGAGCAGCACCTGAGACTGTTGGCTGATCCTCATCCACACCTGTTCGTGTTGCAGATTCTGTGCCTGACTCTGAAACTGCAGCAGAATCAATTTCAGGCGGTGGCACGAGCTGCAATCGACCACTTTGAGGCTCGTCACGACGAGCAGCTGCACGCCATTGTTGATTCTGACGCCGCACTTCACTGGTCGCTTCACTGCCACCCAAGGCAACTTCCTGCGCCGAGGGAACGCGCAGAATCATGCCAGCTTTCAAGCGATTAATATTGCCGGTAAATGCTTCCGGATTAGCCTGATAAATAGCCAACATCATCTGATTACGGCTAACCGATGTTGATTCAGCGAACTCTCCGGCGATACCCCAAAGCGTATCGTTACGCTTGACCGGGCCATACATGCCGCCATCACCGTCTACCTCAACCTGATCGCTTGTATCCGGTTGCACCATCGGTTCAGACCGTGCCGGTGCCGGTACAGCACCTGCAGGTGCACTAACAGAAGCAGTAGGGGCACTAGTTTTAGCCGGTGTTGCTGTCTCACGCTGCGTCAAATTAGAACGCTGCGACCCCGACGACGGTGCGGCAACCACCGGCGCGACAGATTCAGCGGCGAACACAGGAGGATCAAGCAGGACTGTATATTCGCGAAGCAATAGACCCTGAGCCCAGCTAACCTCCAGTAACAAGGTCACGAACGGCTCGACAACAGGTTTTTGCGACGTAATCTGCACGGCGGAACCGGCAGTATCACTCTCACCCGTAATTATTGAGAATTGAAAATCAGCAAGAAAAGCCGCCCGGTCGAGGCCAAACTGCTGAAAAGTCTCAACAGACGCAATTTCGACATGCAGACCTTCGATATCACCAGGCGCCTCGGATGCTATGGGTATTTCGGCACTGAAGGGCTGATTCAAAGCTGACTTCAGATCGATTTCACCAAGACCAAGAGCACCAGCTGAAAAAGATATCAACCCGGCAATCGTAAATATTATGGCCGCTAGAATTCGCGCCATATCAGGCTCCCTTAATAATCACAAAGGATAACCACAAAGGTACCCCATCCATCCGTGACGTAATCAATCTGACCTGCGCATCAAACTTCGCAAGCCACCTTAAGAATCGAACGTAACTATATCCTATATGTAATCACGTACCAAGATTTCAGCAATTTGTACGCTGTTAAGCGCAGCGCCTTTGCGCACGTTATCAGCTACAACCCACAAGCTGATTCCATGATCGTGAGATATATCTTCCCTGATCCGCCCGACAAACACATCATCCTGCCGCGCAGCCTCGGTAACAGCTGTCGGATAGCCGCCGAGCTTGGCCTCATCTATGACCGTAATACCATCCGCATTGGTTAGTAATTCGCGCACCTGGGATGCACTGATCCGATCACGTGTTTCGATATTGACGACTTCTGAATGGCCGAAAAACACCGGAATCCGAACGGCTGTTGGATTTATCAGGATCGAGTCGTCCGCAAAAATTTTACGTGTCTCCCAGACCATCTTCATTTCTTCGCGCGTGTATCCATTGTCCTGAAAGGAATCAATATGCGGTATGGCATTAAATGCGATCGGCTTTTCATCGCCGTTTGGAGTACGCGGCTGCCCATTGAGCATCGCCGCCGTCTGGCCAGCCAGCGTCTTCACCAGCTCACGTCCAGCGCCGGATACGGCCTGATACGTCGCAACATTAATCCGGTCGATGCCAACCGCGTCGTAAATCGGTTTCAGCGCAACCACCATTTGAATGGTGGAGCAATTTGGATTGGCAATAATGTTACGCGGAGAGTAATCGGCTATTGCCGCCGGGTTGACCTCAGGTACCACCAGCGGGATATCCGGCTCGTTGCGAAAATGCGATGTGTTATCGATGACGAGACACCCCGCCTCACCCGCACGCGGTGCAAATTCGGCCGAAACACTGCCGCCGGCTGAAAACAAACCAATATCAACGCCGGAAAAATCGAAATCGGCAAGATCCCGAACCTTGATATTCTTACCGCAAAACTGAATATTTTTGCCGACCGAACGCTCGCTGGCCAACGCATAAAGCGTATCTACAGGAAAGTCCCGTTGCTCGAGAATCTCGATCATCGTCTCACCGACCAGCCCGGTCGCGCCGACCACAGCAACATTGTATTTTTCTTTCACACTCATATCTTCGGTGTTCCACACGTTACATCGGCATTCTGACCCCGATGACGCAAATAATGATCCATCAGCACAAGCGCCAGCATTGCTTCGGCAATCGGCGTTGCGCGCAAACCGACACACGGATCGTGCCGACCGGTCGTCACAACCTCAACCGGATCACCATGAATATTGATCGTATCTCCGGGCAACCGGATGCTGGAAGTTGGCTTCAATGCAATACTAACCAACACATCCTGGCCGGACGTAATCCCGCCAAGCGTGCCACCTGCCGAATTAGATTTGAATCCAGCCGGCGTAATCTCGTCACGATGCTCCGAGCCCTTCTGCGCGACGGCACGGAAACCCGCACCAATTTCGACACCTTTAACGGCACCGATACTCATCATTGCAGAGGCAATCTCGGCATCGATCTTGTCGAAGACCGGCTCACCCAGACCAACTGGCACGTTGCTTGCAACCACATTGATTCGAGCACCAATTGAATCGCCCTCCTTGCGCAAGGCATCCATATAGGCCTCAAGCTCAGGAACACGTTCAGGTTGTGGACAGAAAAATGGATTCTGGTCGGTCGCATCGAGATCCTGAGGCTCAACGACGATCGGTCCAAGCTGACGCAGGTAACCACGTATCTCGATACCGAGCTGCTCACGCAGATATTTTTTAGCGATTCCACCGGCTGCAACCCGCATGACAGTTTCACGTGCAGATGAACGACCGCCGCCACGATAGTCGCGCAAGCCGTATTTCTGCTGGAAAGTATAATCCGCATGCCCCGGCCGGAAACGATCCTTGATCTTCTCGTAGTCCCGCGAGCGTTGATCAAGATTTTCGACCAGCAGACCGATCGGAGTGCCAGTCGTCACACCATCCATAACACCAGACAGAATGCGCACTTCATCCGGTTCCTTGCGCTGCGTCGTAAACCGCGATGTACCGGGACGACGACGCTCCAGGTCTTTTTGTAAATCCGTTGCGGACAAAGCCATGCCCGGAGGACAGCCATCAACGACACAACCCAGCGCGGGCCCATGACTCTCGCCGAACGTCGTTACCGTGAACAACCTACCTATTGAATTACCTGACATAACAATACTTTTTATATATTTCAGATAGTTACTATAACTATCTAATGAATCCTATAACTATAAACTGGTTTGCAGATCAATGGCTGAAACCAGTGCAATTCCTTCACCACCAAATTCAAATTCCGGCCAGATAAAACTGAGCCTCGGAAACGCAGCATCCAGCACCGCTGCACCGGCACCGACCTCAAGAGCAAGCATACCGCTAGCTGTCAGGTACCGGGCTGCATCTTGCAGGATACGCCGCGATGAATCCAGACCATCAGCGCCACTGGTCAACGCAATTCCCGGCTCATGACTATACTCGCGTGGCCATTCTGTCGCCTCGCTCTCAGGCACGTACGGCGGATTACTGACAATCAGATCGAAAGTGCCATCAATCTGCTCGAACAGGTCAGACTCTACCAGCTCAACCCGATCCGTCATGGCATGGCGCTCAACATTGATTTTTGCAACTTCAAGCGCACTGGCCATCAAGTCCGCAGCAACAACCTGACTGCCCGGAAAGGCTTGCGCCAGGGCAATTGCGATGCAGCCACTACCGGTACCAATCTCCAGAATTCGCCCGACTGCCATCGGATCAAGCCACGGCTCAAAGCGTGCCGCAATCAGTTCAGCAAAAGGTGATCGTGGCACCAGAACTCGTTCATCTACATAGAATGGCAGTCCGGCGAACCATGCTTCTCTTAATAAGTAGGGCAACGGGGTGCATGTATCGATGCGCCGGCGTAATAAAGCTTCAATTTCTGCCGACACCTTTGATGTCAACGTACCTGCATAGATTGCCTGCGGATCGTCAACTGCAGCTGCATGGTCGAGGCCGGCGACACCAAATACCAGACTGGCCGCCTCATCAACGGCATTGTCCGTGCCATGACCGTAATACACGCCACCCAGTTCCAATTCATGCGCACACCAATCAATCATGCCGCCGACTGTTGCAGGGTATTCATTTCGTATAGCCATTGTGCCGCCTGCTGTTGAACCGGCATTATTGTCGGGAAAATTGGTGTCAGACACCAATTTTTTGCCCAAAGAAATCGATATTCCAAGCATACTTGGTTGAAATTAGTATCTGGTACCCAATTTCAACCAGATTTAGCCCTGCAATAAATATATGAGCACCATTACCGACAAACTGTTCGTTGGCATGCAGCATGTCCTGCCCGCACGCCTGATCGGCGCGTGCACCCACTGGCTGGCACGCCGCCGTCAACCGTGGCTGAAGAATGTGCTGATCCATTCATTTACGCACCTGTTCAGCATCGACGAAACTGAAATGGATCTGGACCAGGCCATCGACTACCCGAGTTTCAACGCATTTTTCACCCGCAAGTTGAAACCCGGCGCCCGACCGATAGATATAGACCCATTAAGCATCTGTAGCCCGGCTGACGGAACAGTGCAGCAGGCCGGAACGATCTCATACAGCCGTCTGATTCAGGCCAAGGGCATGACGTTTACGGCAATGGAACTGCTCGGCGCAGAGCCAGAGGACGTCGAACCGTTCGATGGCGGCGCATTCATGACGATCTACCTCGCACCCCATAACTACCATCGAGTCCATGCACCACTCGACGGAAAATTACAGCGTATGCACTTCATCCCGGGCTCACGATTCTCGGTCAACCGGGCCACAGCCGATGCAATCCCCGGCCTGTTCGCCCGCAATGAACGCGTCGCCTGTCTGTTCGATGGGGAACACGGGCCATACTGGCTGGTATTCGTCGGCGCGATGAATGTCGCCAGCATCAGCACGCCCTGGGCCGGCGAAATTATCAGTGGGCGCGAACCCATGCAAACAGTCTTCGACGACGAAACCGCACCGTCATTTAATAAGGGTGATTACATCGGTCATTTCAATCTGGGTTCGACGGTCATCATCATCTTTCCCCGCGATGCCGTAACCTGGGACCCGACACTACAGCCGCACAACACACTGACTGTCGGGCACAGCATCGGCTCGCTATGACGCAGAAGAGCTGGAAGCCCACAGCAGCAACAAGCGTGCTCGAACGGCGTGCCCACATGCTACGGCTCGCCAGAGATTTTTTTGCCGCCCGCTCAGTCATCGAAGTCGAAACTCCCACGCTGACGAACAGCGGTGTATCTGATCCGCATATCGCCAGCCTGACCACACAACCCGCAGCCTGCGGTGAGCGTCCGTATTTCCTGCAAACTTCGCCTGAATATGCGATGAAACGACTGCTGGCTTCAGGTGCACCGGATATATACCAGATTTGCAAAGTTTTTCGTGATCAGGAAATTGGCCAGCACCATCAGCCGGAATTCACCATGGTCGAATGGTACCGACAGGGTGCAACGCTCGATGACATGATCGAAGAAACCTGCACTTTCATCATCGAGATCAACGAAACGCCATCATTGACCGTTGAAAAATACCGCTATCGCGACATTTTTTTAAACACCTGCCATGTCGATCCGCTTGAGGCCGAAACTGATCATCTGGCCAATTGCGCCGCACTAATGATTGACTCGATGACACCGGACCTGCGCCAGCAACTCGGTACGGATCGTAACGCCTGGCTGGACCTGCTGATGAGTCACGTCGTGATACCCAGCCTCACACCTGATCAACTAACAGTGATTCATCATTTTCCGGCCGATCAGGCGGCGCTCGCACGCTTTGATCCAGAGGAACCCGAATTTGCCGAACGCTTCGAGGCTTTTCTCAATGGTATCGAACTGGCCAATGGCTATCGCGAACTGACAGATCCCGCCGAACAGCGCCGCCGCTTCAATATGGATCACGAACAGCGCCGTGCCTCCGGTCTACCGATAATGGAAGCTGATCAGGCGCTGCTTGCAGCACTCGATCACGGCCTTCCTGAATGCAGCGGTGTCGCTATCGGCTTCGATCGACTGGTCATGACAGCCTGCAAGCTGAAACATATTGATGAGGCTGTTAGCTTTGCTAAGTGAAGGGGTCGGACCTCCGTAAGCACTTAGAAAACAAGGATATCTTAGATAATATGCAGCAAAATCAGGCCTTAAAGGCACCATTCTTCATAAGAAATCATGCTCTAATGTTTGGCTGCCAGACACCCTGTTTTTTGCATCTAAATGCCCTGATTAGTGAGCAAAACATACTCTATGTTAGAGTTTTTTTATTTTAAATCAAATGGTTGCACTGGTCCGACCCCATAATCAATACATAATCATATAATCATAATAATGTCCAGAATCGCAATTTAAGAGCACACAAACATGATTCTCAGCTTCCATCACGCGGCAATCTCAACACCAGATTTCGACCGCTGCGTCAGTTTTTATAAAGAAATCGTGGGCTGCGAGGAAGCCTGGTCATTTGAGTGGCCGACCGGAACGTTTGCTGCAGATAAGATGACTGGGCTTAAAAATTCCGCCGCGCGGGCGATCATGCTGAAACTCGGTGAAACGTATCTCGAGGTATTTGCCTTCAGTTCACCGCCACCGAGGCAACACACGGCGACGCGGCCAGTCTGTGATCACGGCATCACACATTTGTGCCTGCTCGTCGAGAATCTACACGGTGAATACGAAAGAATGAAATCGGCCGGCATGATATTCCATAGTCCGCCGCTAACTCAGGACACCGGCTACGTTGTCTATGGGCGCGATCCGGACGGGAATGTCGTCGAACTGATCGAATTCACCGACATCTGAATCCGTACCCGGAGTCATTTAACGCGCGATACATATTCCTTCGAACGCGTATCACAACGAACCTTTTCGCCCTCTTCGATAAAAAGTGGCACGCGGATGACGGCGCCGGTTTCCAGTGTCGCCGGCTTGATACCACCCTGAGCCGTGTCGCCGCGCATACCCGGGTCCGTCTCAGCGATAACAAGCTCTACAAAATTCGGTGCTTCAACCAACAAAGGTTCGCCGTTCCATAGCGTCAACTTGCACGTATCTTCTTCTTTTAGCCACAGCTTCGCATCAGCGACCGCTGCCTGTCCGGCCGCATATTGCTCGTACGATGCCGGATCCATGAAATGCCACATCTCTCCATCGGAGTACAAAAACTGCATATCCAGCTCGACAACGTCGGCAGCTTCAACAGACTCACCGGACTTGAAGGTCCGCTCAACAACCCGACCCGTTTTCAGGTTCCGAATCCTGACCCGGCTGAAAGCCTGGCCCTTGCCGGGCTTCACGAATTCATTTTCAACGATCGTACACGGATCCCGATCGATGATTATCTTCAACCCGGAACGAAACTCATTGGTGTTATATGTAGCCATAATTTCTTTCCGCAATACTGCCATTTTCGAGCCATGCGGCCCATAAAATGGGCTATTGTAGCCTCACCAGTCGTAGCAGTGTGAAGCGGATGACAAAGCCCGCAGCAGATAACAAAAATCCCAAGCACGAAACACCGCCATCAGACCTGAACTGGCGCACAGCAATGTCACACGCATTCAGCCGTGCTGATGAACTACTGAACACATTGCAGATCGCGCCCAATAACAGCATCCAAATCCGGACATTCCCGCTACGCGTGCCGCGGAGTTTCGTCAGCCGCATGCAGCCGGGTGATCCCGATGACCCCTTATTG
>Ga0233412_10001953_pt1 | contig 10280 bp, 7 predicted proteins | sample Na_anoxic_4_MG_FD_180667 | JGI IMG/M metagenome (GOLD analysis project Ga0233412, IMG submission 180667) | Seawater microbial communities from Saanich Inlet, British Columbia, Canada - Na_anoxic_4_MG | ecosystem: Environmental > Aquatic > Marine > Inlet | place: Canada: British Columbia... | reverse complement strand
TAATGTCATTATTGTATATAAATAAAAATATATTTATATGTTTATACTATATTAAAATTTCACAAATTAAAAGGATATAATCTCAAGGTCTTTAAGATTCCAGTACTCGCTACCACTATTTCCAGGAAGAGGACGACGAATAATAAAAGGAATACGTTTTTGCACAAGTTCTAGTTCCGCAATAAGATATCCATCAATAATAGTATCAGGAACCTTGACAAAAGGTCGTGCTCCAGAATTAATTTGTTTTGCCCTCTGACCTAAGACACGTGCACGTTCATATTTTGTCAGATAAGGAATAGTACGATGCAATGGATCAATAATAATGTTATCCTTGTCGCGTATTACCTTGGCTAAAGCAGTTATTTCTTCATTATTTTGAATAAAACATTCAGGATGATAGTCTGTTATATAATTTTTCTTAATTTCAGAATCAAATTTTTGTAAATAATTTTCATCGTCTTCGTCATCCTCATCCTCATCTTCATCGTCTTCGTCATTATAATCCATATCTTGGTTTTGTCCAAATAAATAATCATCTTGTTCTTCATTAGGAATATCCTCACCTAAAGATATATTTCCAATATTATTATTTAAATTTGTTTCATCTTCATCATTTTCATATTCATCGCCAATAACGATATTTTCATCTTCATCTGCATCATCAGCATCATCAGGATCCACAATGACAGGATCTTGCTTAAAATCCTCATCCTCAATATCTAACAATTCATTATTATTTTCAGCAGGCTTAGAGTTATAGTCGTCGTCATCAGAATCTAAATCATTATTATCATCAATAAAATCATTATCATCAGAATCATGCAAAATGTCATCTTCGTTATCACTCATATCTGTCTATTATACTATACCTATAATTTAACTTTAAATAAAAATAATCAATTATTTTTTGTAAATGGTATATTTATTGCTCATTATCTGTTTTCCAAGTAGTATCACATGTTGTACAAAGATAGATATAACTCATATGTTGTTCATTATAACGGATATAAATAATTTCCCTAGGCGTATCCTTTGTATTTGTACTACAATCAGCATTGGGGCATAAAACATTGTTAAATCTTGGAAGTGTGGGATCTAATTTGGTATATTCATTGATGATATGTGTAAATGACTGATCTGCTTGCTTAAAATTTGTTTTGGTAACACATATATTTTCACTCGTTAAATTTGTATCTTCATGGCCACATTTTCTACAATAATAAATAAGCTTATTACTATCATCCGCATCCAAGCGAATATAATACATATTTTGACATTCTTGACAGAAATGCATTTTACTTTTGTTTCTACTATAAAGCGTGATTTTTAAATCAATTTTAATATAAATTATTTCATTTTCTTTAGTGTTTTTACAAAATAATCACGTAATTTATTGTAATCTATAACAGCATTCATAGAATAAAAATTAGTAGCGATAGTTTCTACATCATCTTCTTTATGTTTATCTAATATTGCTAAAATCTTTTGTTGGTTAGATAAAAATAATTCTTTCATATCATTATAAAAGATCTCAAACCTATCAAGATAAATTCCGTCCTTTTTGTTAACGATATCCAATAAAGCAATTTGAATATTTTTGTATTGAATAATTCTATGATAATTCTTAAAATCTTTATGACCAGATGTAACACCAGGTTCATTCAAAAGGGGTGATTCGTTTAATATTGTGCATAATGTTAATAAAATTGAAGATATTGTTTGACAGGATGTCCATTGATCTCCTCTCCATGTATTCAACAATGAAATGCAAACTTTTCCACATTTATAAAGGTTAGGGTTAAACCGGATATTATCCCCATTTGTACAATATGTAACCTTGGGTGGTGAGTAAGGATAATCTTCAGGATAATCAAATTCAAATAAATAATAACCTCCAAAATAAGGAGTATCTTGTGGTCCTACTATCATAGCATATCCTTTTAAGATATTACTCTCGTGATGGCTATAATATATTCCATTATCATTAAGAGGGTTTTTCATAATAGATTTTACATCACGTATTAATCTTGTTATAGTTTCTTTGGATATTACTTTAGAAATATTTGATTTAGACATATTAATTATATAAATAAATAGGTTTATACCTGTTTAGGTAATAAAATATAAAGGATATTAGTTCAAGAATAATAAATATAGTAAAAAAAATGAAATAGAAATAAAATAATATCATACAATAATATACTACAAAATGTCATCATCGTATAAAGACTTGACTGAATTATTAACAAAGCATAATGGTAAGACAAATTCAAAAGAGTCTGTAACACACACCCGTATAGGAGATAAAACACGTCAAATATACGGAGGTGCTTATGTAATACCCCCTGAAATGTTAGAAACATTCTTTGTACATTATTATGATAAGGTTTTTATAAAAAATCAAATGGAATATTTAACTGAAAAACAATTACCAGATACTGGACCAATTCTTATAGATTTTGATTTTCGCTATGATTATTCTACTGATTCACGTCAACATAGTAGAGAACATATCCAAGATATGGTATTATTGTACTTGGAAGAGTTAAAATCATTCTTTACTTTCGTAGAAAAGATAGAGTTTCCAGTCTATGTTATGGAAAAACCTAAGGTTAATCGTCTAGAAGACAAATCGTTAACAAAGGATGGTATTCACATGATAATTGGTGTACAAATGGATCATACTATGCAACAAATGTTACGTAGGAATATTTTAGATAAATTGCCTGAGATGTGGGATGATCTTCCCATTACAAATAGTTGGGCATCTGTATTGGATGATGGCATTAGTAAAGGTAGTACGAATTGGCAAATATATGGTTCACGCAAACCTGGAAATGATGCTTATGAATTAACTCAATATTTTAATGTGCAATATGACAATAATGATGGCGAATTTATGGTTGATGAAAAACGCATCATAGATTTTGATATTTCAAAAAATATATTCAAATTATCTGCACAATATCCAAATCATCATAAATTTGAAATAAATCCTTCTATTGTAGATGAATATGAAAAATTATCAAAAACGGGCAAATCTAAACCGCGATCAAAAATGACAAGCAACGCCAAAATGAAATTACTCTTTAATAATGAAGATATATTGGATGAAAATAATGATAACGAAGATATTGCTTTAACTGATATAGTGAATAAGGATATTTTAGTAAAGGCAATTAACAAAATATTAGCTTCATTGCATACTACCGAAGCATACATAAGAGAAACCCATGAATATACACAAGTATTACCTGAAAAATATTATGAACCTGGTAGCCATGTATTAAATAGACAAGTTGCGTTTGCATTAAAACATACTGATAATAGACTTTTCTTATCATGGGTAATGTTACGAAGCAAAGCATCTGATTTTGAATATGATACTATCCCGAGTCTTTATAATACATGGGTGAAACATATAGATAAAAAAAGAGTGGCTGGTGTAACGAGACGATCTATTATGTATTGGGCAAAACAAGATGCATACGATGATTATCTAATTGTAAAAAATAATTCAGTGGATTCTATTATAGAAGAAACAATTACTTCACCTACTGATTATGATCTGGCTATGGTACTAAACACAATGTATAAGGACAAATTTGTTTGTGCTAGTCTTCTTGGTAAACCTTTATGGTATACATTTGTGCAAAATCGTTGGGAAGTGGATCATGGAGATACTCTTCGCTTATGTATATCTCGTGAAATGCATAGTTTGTATCAGAAAAAAATGGAAATGACTACTGAAGATATTAGACGCGCCACAGAAAATGATGAGCAAGAACGTGTTGAAATGTTTAAGAAAAAGATGAAACTTATTAGTGACTTGCAAGTACGTTTAAAGAAAACCAATGACAAAAATAATATAATGAAGGAAGCGTCAGCTATATTTTATGACAAGCATTTTACAAAGAATATGGATGCGAATAAGTATTTGCTTTGTTTTACCAATGGGGTTATTGACTTCAAAAACAAATGTTTTCGCGATGGATATCCTCAGGACTATATCACTAAATCAACTGGAATTCCTTATAAACCATTGGATGAACTAGAAGAATATGAGCAACGTGACATTGATAATATTCATATGTTTATGAAGCAACTATTCCCTGTAGAAGAGTTATGTAAATACATGTGGGAACATTTAGCATCTTGTTTAATTGGAACTAATTTAAATCAAACATTCAATATTTATCGAGGTAGCGGTAGTAATGGTAAGAGTAAGTTGGTTGAATTTATGAGTCATACTTTAGGAGAATATGCAGGTACTGTTCCCATTACACTTGTAAGCGATCGTCGTCCTGGTGTTGGAGGTACATCAAGTGAAGTGATACAATTAAAGGGAATTAGATATGCTGTTATGCAAGAACCATCCAAAGACACGCGCATTAATGAAGGTGTTATGAAGGAATTAACTGGTGGAGATAAGCTTCAAGCTCGTGCTTTGTATTGTGCAAGTGAAACTTTTGTACCCCAATTTAAGCTTTGTGTATGTACAAATACACTATTTGAAATAAATAGCAATGATGACGGGACTTGGAGACGTATTCGTATTTGTGATTTCTTATCAAAGTTCGTAGATTCCGTAGATGAAAATGCAGAATATCAATTTGTAAAGGATAAGGATCTTGACGATAAAATTCCTCTATGGGCGCCTACCTTTGCAAGCATGCTTGTGGATCTTGCTTTCAAAACCAGTGGAAAGGTTGAAGATTGCGATATTGTTTTATCATCATCTAATAAATATAGACAAGGTCAAGATCATATTGCAGCATTCGTATCTGAAATGATTATTGAAACTGGCAACCCAGACGATAAGATTGGTAAGAAAGAATTGGCATCTGAATTCAAGATGTGGTTTCAAGAATCACAAGGCATGCGTAAGGCGCCAAAAGGCACAGAACTTTATGAATATATTGAGAAAAAGTTTGGAAAATGGAAAGCTAGTGGATGGACTGGAATTAAAATTTTGTATCCTGAAAAGAACGATGATTTAATAGAAATACAAATGTAATAAGAAAACCCTTAAAAACCTTAAAAACCTTAAAAACCTACAAAATAAAAAAGTATAAAAATATAATAACTAAAAATTATTATATTTTTTTATCCCTCAATAAATACATTATTAAATATGTTCATAACTTTTTCAGGAGTATATTCTTTATAGGCATTCCAATCTTTTTTCTGCGATTCTTCTCTGTTAAAAGATACCAATAAGTCAGATAATGTATTTTTATCATAATAAATACCTTTATCACCTAAAAGATGAACATGTGCTTGTGCACCTACTTTACAGCATAATACAGGCTTATTTTTTGAACTAAATTCACCAATAGAAAGACCAAACGTTTCCCCACCAGATCGTGCCCAAAGCATTGCATCACAAGTATTGATGAATTCTACCTTTTTATTTAAATTAGCCGTTTTAGAAACATGAATTATATTCGGTAAAGATTCACAAAATGTTTCTGTATTCATAAATAAGAAATAAATATGAGGATAGGCTAATGCTGTTTCATATACGATATCTTGTACGTATTTTATATTGAATTGTTCATATCCTCCATATCTACCAAATACTACCGCATTTTCGGGAATATTAAGTTCCTTACGTAAATTATTGATATTATCAGGCAAGTTAATCATATGAGGAACAACAGGAAATGTGCATAAATTGTCTACCCAAGGAGAAATCCCTGCATATACATCTCCATGTGGCTGCGAACAATCAAATACACAATGAACCACCGACTTACATACATGCGTTATTTTATTGTCATGATGTCCATATTTAATACAATATAATATATCGCAATCCAAATTTTCTAGCAACGGGTGAATATATTGAAAATCATCAATCCCGTAAACCTCAATATTTTCTTGAATTTTGTGAAATACCATCTCATTATTATTTGTTGATTTGTTATTGTATAATATAATAGATTTATTACCTAATATGGATTGATTGTAGTATGCATAATCATATAAAGCGACACACATACCTCTTTCACCCAAACAATCAGCCCAAAAGCAAATCGTTTTCATTGTATTATATTATATTATAGAAGTAAATTATATTTATTAACTTTTTGTAAGAATATGTTTTTCTAAATCTGTTTTTTATAGGGTTGTCTCATTTTTTAATGTACGAAGGTGTAATTATGATTTATTGAGAGAAAGATATACATTTTTAGGGAAAAAGGACAATATATAAAAATAGAGTTGAATTAACCATTTTACCACATATTTGGCTAAAAATGGGTATAATATCATAACTATAACCATACCCAACAACAATCTATTTGAATATTCAGATTTTACAAGAAAGGAAGAAATTACGAAGGTAATCACAAGTATCCAATAAATTATTAAATATAAATAATACCACCATATAATGTTTTCGTACTCTTGCTTTTCATAATATGACTTACGATCATTTGTAGAAATGTCACTTAATGTATTCTTAACTTGGGTATTTAATGTATTATTTTTTTCTAATAGTTCATTATGTAAATCGTTAGCATGTTTTATATTATTAAAATCTGATTGATAAAGATTATTTAATGTGAGAGAAGTATTTTCTATTTCATGAAACATGTCGGAATATTTTTTTGAAATAGTACCAGCTATATTTGTGAGATTTTTTTCATTGAATTCCCTGTATCCTGCGTCACCTTGAGAGAATGTGTAATAGTTTTTTGAAGTAGATCCTAAATTAGTATTGCCATTAAATAAATTTAATTGAGCTTTTTGATATTTTTCTAATAGTTGTTGCTCTTCTTTTTTACGTTCACAATCATCATCACATTGAGCATAATTTAATGTAGTTTGTAACGCGTTTATTAAATTGTTTGCTTTCGCACTTGATCCGCTAGATTGTAGTAATTTCTGACATTTTTCTCCTTGTTCTTTTAATAATTTTGCTGTTTCAGCATCAGATGACATGTTAGTACTATATTATATGAGTAAAAGAATTTCATGCATATAATATAATTATCAAAGTTTATATATCTATAAGAGACGGAGAACACCGACTTGTGGTACTAGATACCTGAGGATCACATCGTTTTGTACTATCATTCCATATAGTTCCCGCTTCACAACATGTCTCACCAATACAAGTTACTGTAGGTAATTTAAAAGAATTTTCTCCTGTTCCCTTATCTAAGTCTATGAGTGGTGCGGTAAAATACCAATTATACTCATCATAGACCATTTTATCTCTAGAACCAATAGAGACAATTGTAGTAATTATACAATACAAGCCATATCCTACAATACTAATCATTAAAAGCGAATAAATTATTTGTGGAACAAAAGGAAAATTTCTACGAATTATTATCAATACCATAATTGCAATAACTAAATAAATTACATATTTTAATAGTTTTGTCCATTCAGCATAAGATGCACTATAATACTGATTAATTTCAACTACTCTTAATTTATCTTCTTTTTGTTCATTGATATATGCTAAACGTTTCTTTGCGCGTGACATTTCTTTATCTATAATAGCAACTGCATCTGTTTGTTGTTGCAAAGTATCACTTGCACTAACTAAGTTTTGTGTATAATAAGAATTAATACTGCTTAAGGCATTTGTTAAATTTGATCGTGTGTCTTCTATTAATTCTAAATTGTTAGCTAAACGTTGCTTTTCTGTTATATCTGTTGTATTTCTAATTTGTTCAGTTATTTTTTCTTGAACATTAGCTAATTCATCTATATATTGTGCTAATTCAGTATTTTTTTCTTGAAAATGTGCATTTTCCATTGATCCTACATCACCACCATTATTATACATATTATATAAAATATAAGAAGATTATTATATTTTAGAACATTTTGGATTTTATAAAATATAACTATTTACATTTTTTTACTTACCTTAATAAATATCATAGATGTCATTATTGCTAAAATACTCCATATAATATATTTAGAACTATTTGATTGCATTACTAGTGTGCTATCTTCAACTATGGAATTAATATTTTTAAAGTTTACTGTTGTGGCACGTTGCGATGGATCCGTTTCTATATCTAATACAGATTGATAAGTTGTAAATCCACCATCTTTACCAGTTTCTACTTTTTCTTTGGGATTTACCGATATCTCTACAGCTTTGGGTATTTTCTTATCCATAGTTTTTCCATATACTTGATTATTATTAACATCAATGGTTGTATTTGTATTGGTTTGGATATTTTGGGTATCTCTTTTACTATTTAAATTTTGATTTGTTTCTGAAAGTCTTAATCCGATATTAGTAGATATTTCTTTTTTACGATCTAAATCTTGTTTTAACGCCATTAATGTTGGATCATCATTTATATCTTTAATACCACATAAACTATCACTCGTTACACGCTTATTACTTTTTTGGTAATGACTCCAAACAATAGAATCTACATTTTTTGTTGGTAATACACATGACTCATTTATGTTACTTGGTTTTACATTACGTATATACATATCAGTGCTTTTACTTTGAAGTTGTAAATCTTTTACGATATTTTTATTTTTCAAGTAACAATTATTTGTATTTTTTTCAAATACATAACCAAAGCATTTAGGGTTATCGTTGCATGCTTGAGGACACATATCATATGAACTATTTGTTATTGGCATATTATTTAAATCATTTCCAGGACTATTTGTATTAGGTATACTATTATATCCTTTACCCCCTTCCATCTTATTGTATTCATTTATATTACCATTACCATCAATATATCCTAACTTACCTACATTTTCTGGAATTCCTATTTTAGGTAATTCATACACAGCAATACCATTACGATCTGTACTAACATATTTACCATTGTTAAATTTGGTACAACTATTATAGGATTCAATAGTATACAAAACCAAATTACCATCACCTTGCATAACTAACTTGAGCGAACCATCGTTTGAACCAATCCACTCATTCTCATTCAAGAATTCAGTAGAACGGATATAATTTCTACCATATTTTCCAAATTTTGCTTGAGATTTTATGTTACCGCGTTTATATTGTTGTCCGTGGGTGTATGTACACCATATTCCACCTTGATTATCATTTGGACCTGTTCCCTTATAGATACACATATTTCCATCATCTTGTAAAATCAAATAAAAATTACACACCCGCCAAGCTTCATTGGCGCAATTTGCAACTATCCAGTTTCTTTCCGAAGCAGTTGCTGATTTTGGAATTCCATCGCCACAACGATAAGTAATGTGAAGATCTTTTCTACACCCGCGTGCAGGATCGCCAAAAATACTATTACTTGCTTGTGTCCAAAAATATGTTAACCCATTTTTCATTTTATCACCTATTGGAACTAAATTTCCTCCCCACCAACTCCCAGATTCTCCCTTTTTGGATACTAAATCTATTACTTTACTCTTGACATTATTCTCAGGCACATTTGGGTAACGATTTGACGTTCTATATCTTGTTTGACTACTCCAACATATTCCCCAAAACCTTCTAGTACATACTCTATAACTTGTACGATTTTTTTGATTATTACAATTTGTACCATAACTAGCACTTTCTATATTAAGTGTTCCACCTTGTTCACATCCTGGAACAGAATTATTTGGATACTTACCCTTTATTTTCCCTTTGTTATTAGGCTGATCCGATACAATTATCTGACCTGATTTTGCTAAAGAGCCCGATTTACCTGTAGACGTATTACTACTCCATAATGATTTTATATTATATACTAACCCACTACCTTTTGCTTTAATTTTATTAAGATCATTTCCTACCATACATTTCATTGTTTGGGTTGTTTTATTTCCATCAAAAAAACCAAAGTATTTATACCCATTATTCATTGCATATCGTTTTCCATCTTCATAATTATCTATTACTGCATTAACCACTTTCATTGCACCAGCATTTATTTTAAAACATCCAACATATGAAGGGTCCATATTCTCAATTGTGTGAGAGACATATATATTATTTCCTTCATTTCCACATGCAGTTCCCGCTTTTTTATTCTCTCCTGCAATCATTATACTGGGATGATTTATAATATCACTTAGTCCAAATGACATATCTTGTAGGTCTGATGCAGATGGACACCCATTTTTACCTGCGGTTGCATTTATATCATCGTATTGTTGAAAATTCCCCAAATTTGATAAATATCCTAAAGTACCATCGTTTAATTTAATATTTTTGGTTAAATATTTATTTTGAGCAGGGTTTCGTCGGTTAATAACGTCAGTATAGGCATCGTTATATTTTTCTTGAGCATCGTTTGTTGCTT
>Ga0233412_10001952_pt1 | contig 10282 bp, 12 predicted proteins | sample Na_anoxic_4_MG_FD_180667 | JGI IMG/M metagenome (GOLD analysis project Ga0233412, IMG submission 180667) | Seawater microbial communities from Saanich Inlet, British Columbia, Canada - Na_anoxic_4_MG | ecosystem: Environmental > Aquatic > Marine > Inlet | place: Canada: British Columbia... | reverse complement strand
ACGTCGTTGGGGGCCGCATCCGCAACGCGGTTTCCGGCTCTTATTACCGCGGGAGAGTCGGGTCGGCCGACGAAACCAGGCTCTGGAAGGTTGCGCGCACGAGCCAGGCGAAGGTCGACGGCGAGGGAAATGTCATTGACGAAGGGTTCAGCACCTCGCTGTATTTCTATGACTCGCCCGAGCAGTACGAAACGCACCGGAACTGCACACTAGGTCCGGAGGTGAAGGCCGCGTGGCGCGGCGGCGAGCGCTCCCCGGCAGCAGAGTTCTCTGACGCTTCGACCGACGTCTCCTACAGCGACCAGTAGGGGCGCGAACGCGTTTCCTTGGTGCACGAGGGCACCGACACAACCCCGCACGAAATATGGAAAACTTACACCCTTTCCGCCGGAATAAAATATTAGATAGTAGTATGCTCTACGGACTTCCCGAGGAACTACAGTGGTGCATCTGGAAGTCCTATTACGGAAAATTCGTGCTTCCGGAGCTGGAGACAGAGTGCGAGAACCGCGCCGCCACCACGCTGCAGGTTTTCGTGAAGAGCTGGATAGAGGAGATCCTGGCGGACGTAACGAATGTCCATCACTGAGCGTGTGCCGAACAACTCTGTCCCGATTTAAGTATAAATAATATTTTATTAATTAACTATATACACATGAGTCAGACGTCGAATGCCGTTCAGGTTCCAGTATTTTGTTTAGTGGACGGACTGCGCGTGCTTACGCCTCTCATGCAAGAATACGCCGAAAGGGTCCTTCCCAGCGCACCCGCCGATCCAGCGGCCGCGGAGGCGGCGGCCCGCGAGGCGGGCCGAGAAAACGCGGCTGCGTGGGCCGCCAGGCAGGCCCTGTCTGACCCAGATCCCCCCAGCGGTGGCGCGACAAACCCTGGCTGCTCCCAGCAGACAAACGACTTCTCCCACGTGGCAGCGACGGTTGATACCTCTAGCGAGGGTGGTCTCCAGGCCATGGTCAAGACCGTCATGCTGCTGCCAGGCTTCTTCCAGGGGGACATACAGCTTCCCGACGCGGGTCCCGGCGTGAATGCCGACACGATGAGCATCTCGTCCATCGTGGCGGTCGTTCTTCTGTGCAGAAAAGACGGGCGGGTGCGTCAGCTCCCGTTGTACCGCCACAGTTTCGTCACTACTCCGCGGCCCGGGGACCGCTCGCGGAATCATATATTCAGCTTCTACCCTCTCCTTGAGACGGACGGGTTCCTATCCCCGAGCGCCGTCATCGAAGACTGCTTTGGAATGCGCCCTCAGAACGATCCTAGATACATGTTCTCGAAAGAGAGCGTCCGGGCGGTCGTGGCGGAGACGTTTCCCGACCGCGACTTCCCATGGCTTGGCTACGACTCCAGGTCGCAGACACTGGACACGAACAACTCGCAAGCTCTCCAGGACAACATCACCTCCTCGGCTGCCATGTTCAACGCGTTGCGTGCATCGGCGCATGGACTCGCCTCTGGCACGGCGCCTGTGAAAAGCCCTGCCTCCGCCCCGGCCTCCAAGGCCCACGAGGATCTGGCCGCGGCGGGCCTCATGCCAGCATGGGTGGCCGCCGGAGGATCTCCACCTGTCCTGGCGGAGGGATGGGGGTCGCCCGCTATGCCCAACCGGGCAACGGTCGAGTCCTTCGTCTGCAAGTTGCACCTGCACGGGTTCCTGTCGAAGCAGCAGATAGCGGCTCAAGTGGAGGTAGGGGGCACGGTCCCCCGGGCCGACGGGCCTCCTTCCAGGCCTGCGCAGCCGCAGAGCGCGCGCAACATAGGGAGGAGCATCAAAGACTACCTGGATGCCTACAGAAACGCCGCGAACACGGACGTGTCCCTCATGCCCGAGGACGACGTTGTCGGTGCCGCCCAAGCTCTCCGGCCCCCCGGCGGGGAGGGGGCCCCTACGGTCGGGGGCGGAGCGGCCGACGGTACTGGCCTATCCGCCCAGGCTGCCCAGGGTCTCCAGGCCCGTGCCGCCGATGCAGCCGCTGCCCTAGAGACCCCCACCGGCGAGGTGCGCGGGGACGCCTCGGCCAGGGCGGCCATAGCCGGTCTTGTGGGAGACACGAGAAAAGCTCTTGCGACGGACAGCACCCGCCCCGCCGACGATGCAGGGTCGCCGGGCGCCGACGCGCGCCAGAAGCTCCTTGACCACACGACCAGGTTGATCGGTAACATAGAGTCGCTAGTTAACCATGAGGAAACAAAGGAAAGCTCCTTCACGTCTCTCGAATCAAGACAGGTCACCAACCAGAACATCGCCCAGTATCTTGCGGCCCTCCATGACGTCCTCGGCGCGCTCGGCCAGCACAGCGCGACTCGCGTGATCGCCAGCCCATCGGCCCCCTCGGCTGAGGGAGGGCCGAACGCCTGGAGCCCGCTGACCCCCTTCGGCCCTGGCCAGCTCGCCCCTCCTCCCGCGACGGGCGGACGGCTCGCCCGCGCTGGCAAGACGAGAAGCCGGCGACCGTCGGGAAAAGCGCGGACACACAAAGCAAATCAGCTTAAAGCAATCGGTGCTTACTAGGGTATATGGTGTCGACTCGATCCAGCAACCAGAACACAAGGCCGCAGAATGTCAAACTGACACGCGCCGACTACGACTGCGCGCGTACGCTCATGTGCCTGCGCAGTTCGTCATCTCCTGTATGGGGCGGGGATAGGCAGTCAAGCGCTCGAAGCACGGCATATAACCTCCGCCCCTCGCCTCCATCCCGCCAATGGCATGATGAGAAGGCCGACCCCACCTGGGTCCCCTGGACTCGCGGGGACACTAGATGGGCACAGAACCGCGTCTAGGGGAATGCGCCCGAGTTGCTTCAATGGGCCGCCGTGGCGACTGCCCGTACATGGGACCGGTCGTCTCGTCTTGCTGGGTGGCGAGGAAGCCGGCCCTAGGGACATGAAGAGGTCATCTGCACATATCCTTCAGCTCTTCGTCTACGACTTCTCTATGATCGTACGTGTCGAAATAATCCCAATCTCTGTGGCTGGCGAGACTGACGCTGGACACGTCGCCTCTGGTCATCTTGACGTTCCCAAAGAATTCTCTGGATTGAATGGCATAATGGTTTAAATGCAGAGGACATTCGTCTAGTGATTCCTCGTCACCGTCCGCGGGCATCGCGATATTTCGGCCGAGCGTGGCTGTGGACTGCAAATCTGCTCAACGCACTGGTCCTAACTATCTCTTTATCATTTACTCGAGGCGCGAGCGCCCTCGCCCTGAGTATTTATTGTAATGTTGGACCTGGTTGTGAGGAGTGGCGTCGATGATGCAGGTAATGTTGCCAAATTCGCTGCTGAAGTTCTGCAGTGTATCTTTATAATCATCGGTGCTTCCGTTATCAATGAGATAGAAATGATCTACTCCTTGGTTCATGTAGTGGTCAATCCATTCTTTCAGGATATGCGCTTCATTCTTGAAGACTGCGACAATGGAGAGAAAGTTTGCCATTATGGGTTACAGGTAGATATTGATCTGGGAGCTTGGGCGGGGCGGCGAAAAGGGAGGCCGCAGCTCTAAGCGGCGAAATTGAATCATTCTACAGAATACATGGTTGGATCACAAACATGTGTTCTCTTGAGTCTAGTGCGGAGCAGCAGGGATCGCCGGTGGAGTTCCCCGAGTCACTCCGTATCGAGACGCTGTCCCCTCCGGTAGGGGCGACCGACCTTTCGCCTCCCTGTCCATGGGACGACCCCCTCCCGCCACAGGACACCGACCTCCTGGCCCTGCTAAGGGACGACTATGCCTGCCAAGTAAGCAAGGGCCTAGAGGCCCGCGCCGTCGGCGCGGCTGCGGTCCTCGCAGGGAGATCGGTGCCTCCCACGGACGACGACATCAGCAATACCGTGAGCAACCTCCTCGACTGTGAGTTGCTGTGTGGCCGGCTTTCGCACGAACGAGCGGCGCGGTTGGCAGAAGAGCTCGAGGCGACGATCCGTCAGTCGCTGTCCTCGTCCGGTGCAGCGGAGTAACTGTCCAGGAATCGGTGGACGCGGCTTACGTCCAGCCTCGTGATCTCGTAGTTCTCAAACTTGGCCAAAACTTCTTCCTCGGTGTGCGTCCGTCTCAATGACGCGAAAAACGCCTCCATATCTTTCTTATCCATGCTAAGCTCGTGGCACAGAGTTTGGACAAATAAGCTGTTGTTATACTCCGTCGAATACTTAGTCAGCACCTTCGTGAACCGTATCTCGGGTGGGTTGTACTTTAGACGACCGCCGAATACCGTGTGATACAGGTAGTTGTTGTAGAACGTCTTGATGAGCGAGCTGATCTCGTTGAACTGCCATATCTGTTTCTGGAACGTTATCCGGTCTATATGGTCGGCGAAACACATGTTGTCGAGTATACGAGCATAGAAGGGAAACGCGTCGCACCGCTTGAATTTGCTCAACAAATCCACTATGTTCTCATGCCAGAGCAGCCCTACGATCGTCCGATCCGTCTCGTTCATGATCGTGCCGTGCTGCATGAGACCGTAGGGACCGCTAAACAGCTTGTGTACTATCTTCTTTGTGTCCTCGTTATACGCTTTCTGCCTAAACGTGTGCTCGACCATCCTGTGGGTAAGCATGTTCTCGTTGCTCCGGTAGAGCGCGTGCAGCTTCTCCAGCTTCCTGAGATCCCCTTGTATGTACGCGCACAGCTTCTGTGCCAGCTCCGGATCCACGTTCGGCATGAGCTCTCCAAGTATGCTGCGGATCTCGCGGGTCTCCGGGGTCCTTAGCTCGATGACCTGACACACCTTCATCAGCTCCTTGATCTTCTTGTCGACATGGTAGTTGCCTATGCAGATGATAGGATTCAGCGTGATGTCCTCCTTCTTCTGTTTTTTCGTCTTTTTGGGCCTTATGAGCTTGATCAACGAATTGATGCCGCCTTTGTCTCCGTTGTTCATGCCGTCGATCTCGTCCATGACGATAGACAGCCTGCGAGACTTGCGCTGCAGCAGACTGAGAACATTAGTATCAGACATGTTTTGCTTCGTAATCATCTCCATGATCGACTTGTTGCGGATGTCGCCGGCGTCGTATTTTATGACGTCGTAGTTAAGCCCGGTCAATAGATCGTTTACGAAGCGGGTCTTTCCGCTCCCAGGGTCGCCGTATATGTATATGCCACGCTTCTGTTGGAGGTCGTTCTTGTTGCTCTCAAAGTCCGCGAGGAATTTCTTTACGGTCTCGATATGAGGTTCTCTGTTGAGGTACTTGTTAATGTTCAGTTGCTCCATCTTATATTCTTAATGCGATATTTTTTATATACATTTTTGCCCACACCTTCCTTGTCGAAATAGCTCTTGATCATTTCACCGCACCGAGCCGCGCCGTGCTCCTGCACCAGAAACAGCAAGAAGTACAGGTAGTTACTATGTATTGCCGTGTCATATGGAAACTTCTTCACCCGTGCCCACGCCATGCCTTCTGAGCGCAGGATTCTCTCGAACACATAACTATCGTCGTGCCTCATTATTACCCTGTGGTAACTAAGTCTTCTGTGCGTCCCTATGGAACGATACACTGCCTCATGATGTTCCTCGAAATTTGCCCTGTCAAGAAGAGCCTTCGTCTCTGGGGCGAGCATGGTCCATACCACGCCAATCACGTCGTCCGGCAGAGACCTGAACCGCTCTAGTTTCATTCTATATAGATAGATCGCTTTATTTATATAGATTCGGTGCCTGGCACTAGTTGTTTTTCGCGCAGGCCTGCTCGCTGTTCGTGACGCCGTTCCAGCTGTAGCCGCAGCGCTTCGCCCACCGGAAGCTGTCACACAGTTCGCTGGAGCTCATTGTCCCGGACTCGTCGACATACCTCGGCTGCTTACACGCCCCGTCGTCCGCGCCGTAGCCCGGGATCGGTGGGCTCACGGTCTTCCCGGTGCTCGGGTCTACGTAGCCCGGAGGCACGCACATACTCTTGCTTCCCCCAGCGCCGCCTGGCCCTAAATCAACCCAGTAGTCCGGGCATGAGCTCGACACCGGCGGGAACTTAGCGGAGTACTTGTTGTTGTGAAGCATGACGCCGATGAAAATAAGACATATGATCAGCAGGACAATCGCGATCGTCAGCACAGTCGTCTGGAACGTCATTATATATACTTGAACAGAAATTTTTTATTGTTCCATAGTATAATGGACCCCGCACGAAAGAACTTCAATGGCAGAGTCGATATCAGCGGACCGAGCATGGAGCAGCAGTTCGCAATGTATGACAAGATTCCCGCGCACCAGTGCATCGGCTACCGCGACGCGATGACGGGAAACTGGAACAATACACAGCTGTCCGACGCATTCTTCAGCGCCTCGAACATTGCCGTCATCCAGCGAGGTATACAGGAGGGCGTATACCAGATGTCTAAAGGCACATACCAGGTCGGCCAGCAGGACTGTGACGTTCTCAAGATTATAATGAGAAGCACCTTCCTACAGTATTCCGCCAACAACGCCAGCAACATCCAGGGGCAGATCGGCGCCCTCAACGGACTGGTGCTCGACTACGCAGTCCCACAGGTTTACAGCGGCGCGCAAAGCTACATGAAGTATTGCCACGACGCAAGCTCCCTGGTCACGCCCATGTCGAACCCAGTCGCAACAAGCACGTCGCAGACGCTGGAGCTCAAGCGCTTCTTCTAGAACCCGGCGGCACGATATCTTCTCACCTTACTGTAAGTAGCGGCATGGGATTTCCGAGGACCATGGGTGCCTGTCTGGCCGGCTCCACGACCAGACTCTACGGAAACGCCAACGTAAACCAGATACAGTATGGTGACAAGCTGCAGGGTCTTCCCCCCGCAGTTGGGGTTAGGCGACCCCACGGCGTATATAGGACCAGGGCCGGGGGCAACGCGCCCGGACGGTTTAGGGTGTTCTGTACGAACCAGCTGGGCAGCGTGGGAAACGTGAGGAACTCACAGTTCGCACCGAACGCCGACGGCGTCGCCTGGTGCCCCAACCGCCTGAACAAACGCTCAGGCGACGCGGGCCTCGCCGCCGCGGACCGGGCCAATGGGTCGAGCCGCTTCCAGAGCCGCGCTAGAGCGCGACAGGGCTTCAATGAGGACGCCAACCTCGACGCGGTCGTCCGCCGTCTCCTCGCGGTGTTCGGTGGAGACCTGTCCGCCATAGGCAGGCACGAAACCCTCCTGGGCCCCAGCGGCGACCTGCGGTCCCCCTGTTGCCCAGCGAGCAGCGATACCCCGGACCTCAGGGGCACAGTGACGATACTAGACGGCTCCTTTGACTTCACGCCGTACGAGGGACGTCTGCCGACGGTCAGAGAAGATGTGCGATGGCTGAACGAGTACGTGGGCGACCCGGCGCTCGCCATAAACAGGCGCGACAACGGTGGGGACTGTGCGGGGGACCTGGGGCTACACCGCCTCGCGCTGCTGCCCCGCGACGCGCGCCTCCGCCTCCGCGAGTGCGGCTTCGGCGTGCCGATTGGCCCGGCGGCGACAGGTCCCGACGGCAGGAAGGCTTCGTTCGTGGCATACGCGGCCAGCTGGTTCTGCGGGATGATCGACTCCTGCACCTCACCCCTTAAGCCCCTCTGCCCGGCGGGCGCTCGCCCCGTGATACCGACCGTGGCGAGAGTAGACCCTTTCGGCAGCAACTTGTCAAGCCAGCCGGCGATATGTCTCGAGGGCGGCGGGGCGAGGGGCTTCACCACGGGCTTCGCGGCGCTCGCCGAGCTGGAACGCCATGGCCTGCTGTCTAGGTTTGGCGCAATCAGCAGCGTCTCGGGGGGCACCTGGGCCAACGTCCTGTTCTGCTACGGCAACGAGCATGGAGACAGAGGGCAGTTCCTCGGGACCAGCGGAGGCAACGGGTACTGCGACATCAGCGACCCTGGCAGCATTACGCAGGATAACGTGGGCCACCTCGACGATAAGTGCGCAAGGGTTTGTTCCGCCGGAGACACCGGCGACGCGAGCTACCTGCAGAGCTTCCTCGAGAACTTCGGTGATGTGGTGCAGGCGTGGACGGCGGCCCTCGAAAAGTTCTACCTCAAGCCCTTCGGCATCGACGACACTAGGGACCTTGCGCATAGAAACACGTCCCCTCTCCCGCTCTTCTGTGCGACCTTCGCGTCCCCCCAGGGGTACAGCGGTGAACCAACTGTATACGAGATGTGGCCTTCTTGCGTTGGCACCTTTGTCAAGAGGAACGCCCAGTACCAGGCTGACTTCGCACCCTCTCTCTCCCTCCCCCTCGGCTACTATACGGACACGGCGTCCGCTTGGGCCCCCTTGTCCCACGTAGACGATGCGCACGCATGTGTGAAAACGCCATTTGGCCTCACCGACATCGCCGTCGCAAGCTCGTATGCGCCGGGCGCCGTCACCGACACCCTTCCGGATGTAGACTCGGCGCAGCTGACGCGCCCCCTCCTCTATCGCGAGAATGGCTCGCTGCGCGAGCTGCCGAGCGCGGTCCTGGCCGACGGCGGTGTCGTGGACAACCTGGGGATCATCCCGCTGGTGCAGCGCGGCGTCCGCACCATACTGTGCCTGGCGAACGAAGGGGCATCGTTGAAGTTCGAACCACCCCCCAACCCCGACCCCTACTGCAACGTTGACTATACCATCTTGGCTCTCTTTGGAAGGCCTATTCCCAGCGACGCGTCATTCGGCCAGTATCTCCGCTACGAAAACGCTCACATCTTCGAGGAGGACGACATCAGCATCATGGTCAACGCGATGAAAGAGTCCTTGGACACAGATGACGGAATACTGTGCTCGTTCCAGGTAAGGACGGTGCGCAACGACTTCTACCAGATCCAGGCCGGGACGCAGCACACCATCGTCCTCTTCTACCCCTCCGTCCCGAAAAACTGGCACGACTCGCTTACGGACGACTATGTCCGTGGTATAGTCGCGGGAAAGGATCTGCCCTTCGTCGCGACAGGCGTCGCCAACGTGTCCAAGGAAGAATCAAACCTGATTGCGAGCATGGTGGCCTGGACGATGGAAAGACGCCTGGACGTCATAACGTCGGCGCTCGGTCCTTAGGGCCAGGTGCGGCGACTGGTCCGGGCGAGATAAAATATTCCCATAAGTATATCAATGAAGATAACTTACGGGGTCGACGGCAACGTAATCGACGTCACGCGTGTTTGCAGCACGCGACTGCTTGACGAAAGCAACGTCATCCGGATCCCCTCCGGCGACGCCAACAGGGCAAGGCACTTCACGGACCCGATCGTGGGCACGAAGAAGAAGGTATTCGTCGAGCGCCGCGGCGCCGTGCGTGAATTCGACGACTATGTGCAGGTGAACATCAACACGAGGGATGCCAGCATTGACGCCGTGGTCGACGCTGCGGTGAGACTTGAGGGCATACACGCGGCGCTGAAGGTAAAACACGGGTCTATGGACGAGGAGCTGCCGGAGCAGAAAATGGCCGTCACATACCTGAAGGGTCACGAGAAGGTCCTGGAAATTGGCGGAAATGTAGGAAGAAACTCGCTGGTCATAGCCTCCGTACTGCAGGACGCTGGCAACCTGCTGACGTTGGAGAGCGACGTGAACACAGCGGTGCAGCTGGCCGAGAACAGAGACATGAACGGCATGGGCTTCAACATAGAGAGCTCCGCACTGTCAAAGAAGAAACTGATTCAGCGAGGATGGGAAACTGAACCGAGCGAGACACTAAAGCCGGGCTTTTCCTGGGTCAACACCATCACATTAGAGCAGCTGAGAGCCAAGTATGGCATCAGCTTTGACACCCTCGTGTTGGACTGCGAGGGCGCCTTCTATCATATCCTGACTGACATGCCCGAGATACTGGACAACATCAGTCTAATCATCATGGAAAACGACTATGGCGTGCTGGAGCACAAGGAATACATCGACCGGGTTATGAAAGGCCGTGGTTTCTGCGTGGACTACGCGGAGGCTGGCGGGTGGGGGCCCTGCCATGACAGATTTTTCGAGGTATGGAAGAAAGCAGCGCCCGAGTAGGCACGTTCAACCCCACCTGATGTCGCGGCAGTTTTTTCTCTCTTGCCTATTCATACAGATGAATTCCCTCCTCACCGAGGCCATCTTTGTCGGCGTCCTCGTCGTTGCCGTGGGCACCGTGGTGGGATATGCCGTCGGCAAGTTCGCGTCCGTCGACCTACCCACCGTGTGCAAAAAATGGAACAGGTATCACGCCATGGAAATCTCTCTATTTCTCACCGGGTTCCTCGTTCACATCATTTGCGAATATATAGGACTCAACCGCTGGTATTGCAAGAACGGTAACGCCTGTAAGAGGAACTAATCGTCGTG
>Ga0233412_10001951_pt1 | contig 10283 bp, 12 predicted proteins | sample Na_anoxic_4_MG_FD_180667 | JGI IMG/M metagenome (GOLD analysis project Ga0233412, IMG submission 180667) | Seawater microbial communities from Saanich Inlet, British Columbia, Canada - Na_anoxic_4_MG | ecosystem: Environmental > Aquatic > Marine > Inlet | place: Canada: British Columbia... | reverse complement strand
AGTCCTAGTCTACGATCTGGCTGCATTGAAACACTCCTGTTACTTCACTGCTATTAATCAATAAGTCTAGCACAGAGCCTCTGACCCCGTGTATATCACTATGATAGCCGGGTGTCAGAGCGACTCCAGGCCATTATTTATCTTTGCCCCCCAGCGGCGGGCGAGGCGGCGTAGTTCATTCATGTTAGTAACCGAGTTTGAGCGCATGCCTCTATTGCCTGCTGTTTCCACTGCACCGCGTTCTGCTGCACGCAATAGTGTCTCACCACTCTGTGAATCTTTGAGCTCCAGAACAAGTGTTATTTCTCCGACACGGGAAAGAAACACATCACTTCGACCAGCAAGCTCGGGTGGAACGTTTGAAACAATATCAATCAGTGACACGGCCAGGATCAGCGTATCCGGTGAAGGTTTGTCGGTGATTGTAAAACGTTTATTGTCACTGATTTCTTCACTTAAGATCTGGGCGATCGTGTCGATAATTTTGATGCGATCTTTCTCATCAATTGGGTACTCAGATTTTGATGATAATCTGGCTGAGCCTTTAACAGCACGAAATTCAATCTCTGCCTTTTTTGGAATGATCTTTGTATAGTTTGACAGGTCGGTATCAGGGTCAGCCCAGACCTTTTTGAAGGCTGTATTGTCTACACGCACGAGCCCGTCAAAAGAAATCTCGGCATCGGGACCTTCCTGAAAGGTTGGCGGTTTGCTGGCGCAGCCCGCCATAACCAGGGTTGTAATAAGAAGCAGTTTGCAGTGAGGGAGTACGTGTTTCATGGTGCAGGTCTTTGCTCATTTAAAAAAATGATCGGTATGAGGCTCTGAAGTTGCATTATTAATATCACAAATATGATTACTGAGCCGGTGTTGGAGTTATAGGTTGAACAGGAAAATGCTTATAAACGTTAAGCACGGCTTCATTAATTGCAGCTTCGAGATTTTCTAGAACATCCTGAGTAATCTTGCCGACAATCGCACCCTCCCAAATAAGTTTTTCTGTCTGTGGATCGACGACATCAATATTTAGTGTGCCCTCGGTATATTGATCAATTTGTGTCTCATAGCCACCCCAAGCGCCATAGTAGGAACCACGATAGCCGTAGTAACCACCTGCTGTTGGTGTTTGACGTGAGCGAATTTTTTCGTCTGATTCGATATAAAAATTAATTTTCAGATCTGGTTGTTCTGAATAGGTGAAGCCTCGTTGTTGCATTTCTCGTGTCGTAGCAGCTTTCAGGTATCTGCTTTCTGTCGACTCATAATTTTCTTTGTCGGTGGCCAGTTTTTTATAAAAACCGAAGGTTTTGTATTGGGTAAAGTCAGCGGCAGAATCAACGTTAGAGTAGGTGTTTGGTGTAGAAGCACAGGCGCCAATGAATATTGTGATGCCAAGTAGTGCAAGGCGAGGGAAAGTGGTCAGAATGGAGCGCAGCATGGAGGTGATTCCTTTGTCAGGCCATATAAAAGTGTAATGCACTAGGATAAATTTTGACATCATCTGAACCTGGCAAGTTCCTTCTATGACTCATCGTGTGGATGAGATGCGTTACGCCAGTTCTTTGGTGAGGTTCCATTCCAGCGACGGAATGCGCGCGAGAAATTGCTCTGATCCGAGAACCCGAGCAGAAAAGCAACTTCCTGCAGCGACATTTTACCACGCTGGACATACTCTGTAGCCAGTTGGCGACGCGTGTCTTCACGAACATCTCTAAATGATGTGCCTTCGGCGCGCAGGTCACGTTGCAGGCTGCTGCAACTGCGATTCATCCGGCTCGCAACCCGATCCTGACAAGCGTCACCGGACGGCAGCAATTGCAATAGAAGATCTCGCACATTGCGTGTGACAGTGGCAGGTTCCAGTGTGGCGAGGTAGTCCTCGGTAATGCGATCGCTCAAACGTGCAAGCTCCACGTTGCTACCGGTTGCTGGCTGGTCGGCAATTTTGCGTTCAAATATCATGCAATCCTGTTTTGCATTAAACACGACGGGCGCGCCAAAGGCAGTTACATATTCGCCCGCCCGGCCGGCATCATCGTGGCGCAGATGAATCTCCAGAGGGGCGACGTCTGGTTCACTGATCCAGCGGCACATGGTTATCAGTGCCATGAAATAGCAATCGGTGCCGATTGGTCGAGGGTCCATTTCTTCATCGCGGTCCTCGAAGATCAGCGTGTAGCAGTGATCGGCAGGCGCGATGGTGACACTACTTGCTGTGGTGACAATCAGGTCGTAACGTGCCGGTCGCTTAAATGCGCCAAGCAGTGAACCGCTGGCTAGCCAGGCATAGCCGAGTGCATTGAAGGTCGTGGGCCGAACATGGCGGCCGATTGCTAGCCCGATGGCGCTGTCGCCAGTCTTTTTCATAAGCGCATTGGTTAGCCCCATCATCATGGTTGTCGGATAACGCGCGCCGGGGACTTCAATTCTGGCCAGATCAATACCAAGGTCTGCTATCAATGGTCGTGCATCAAAATTGTAGTTTTTCTGCATGGCCTCGATGACCATGGGTATAACAGTGGCGATTGTGCTGGGTTCAAATTGCATGGCAAAGGGGGCGTTTAGCAGAGTTAATAAATCAATATATCAGGTTCACATTCTTATTCGCAGTTGCGTTGTTAACGTTACCCTGAGTCGCTATGCGGCGTTTACAATATCGGTTAGAGTGAAGCGGCAGTATGTCGATTTGATCTCGTAGTCGAGAGTTTTTGGTCAGGCTAAGGAATCGGTAAAAAAGATATAGATTTACCACTCTCATTCCCTATGTATATTATTAAAAAAACCATAGAACTAATTGATACTTAGGGAAATTGTGATAATTAATATCACTAAATTTAGCTCTGGACCTGTACGATGAGCGAGACACCGTTAGCAAAAGATTTCCTGCTAAACATCTCTGGCCAATTATTACTGGCACGCGCACTTGGTATTGTTACTGATCTGGGTATTGCTGACCTGGTCGCTGCCGGCCCAAAATCGATGCCAGATCTGGCTGAAGAAACCGGTTGTGATCAGGATGCGTTGTACAGGTTACTCAGGATGCTGGGTGGGCACGGTATATTTGCAGAAGACGAGCAGGGGTATATCGAACTGACACCCCGGGCTGAATTACTTCAGATTGACCACCCTGATTCGGTACACGATTTATTTGTGCTCAGCTGGCAGGATATCCACTGGAATACTTACCAGGCATTGCCTGAAGCTGTTATGACCGGTGAGATTGCATTCGATATTGCTTATGAGAAAAGCTTCTTTGATTACCTGGCTGAATTTCCTAATCTGAATGCAGTTTTCGACCGCCGCATGGCGGGTGTGTCCCAAGCAGAGAATGCTCAGGTCGCTAAGGTCTACGCCTTCAATGAGCATACTCCTGTTATTGATATTGGTGGCGGGCAGGGTGGGTTGCTGGCTGCGATCCTTGCGCAGCATCCTGATACTACTGTTGCCCTGTACGAACAGCCACAAGTGTTGGCCGATCCGGCCAGCCTGCGTGAGGCTGGCTTGCTTGATATCGTTGCCCGTGTCGCGGGTAATTTTTTTGAAGAAATTCCTTCCGGCTTCGGCCTGTATGTCCTGAAAAGGATTATTCATGACTGGGATGATGATCAGGCCGTCAGGCTTTTGCGCCGCTGTCGCGAGGCGATGAGCGATACCAGCCGTATTCTGGTCATCGATGCAGTCATGCAGCCGGGTAATGACCCGGATCCGAACAAGAATCTGGATCTCAGTATCATGGCGCTGACTCCGGGTAGAGAGAGAACCGAGGCTGAGTTTGCCGGCCTGTTTGCCACGGCGGGCCTGCGTCTGACACGTGTTATTGCAACTGAGCTTCCTTCTACACTGTCGCTGGTAGAAGGGGAGCGGGTAAATTAGCAGTTAACCTGAGCGGTTCTCATCGGTAGAATACGCCGGTGCGTTACATTCGATTCAACAGTATGCAGGGTCCACGGTCGAACAATCCGATCGTGCAGATGCTTGGGCTTATCGTTGGGATAATTCTGTTTATCGCAGCGGTATTCATCGGCGGAATTGTGATTGCGGCATTGCTTGGTTTTATGCTGCTTGCCGGGTTGGTTATTTATATTCGTATCTGGTGGTTGACGCGCAAGGCAGGTCTCCGGCAGAGACGCAAGGATGAGTCTTTCGTTGAAGCCGAATACCAGGTGATCGACACAACTACAGAAGAAGCATCAATCGACCGAACAACGATTGATAATAACCGACAGGATTAAGGCCCAGCGGCCAGATCAGGATATAAGGAAATAATCAGACTCGTGGATGACAATCGACGCAAAAGACGCCGCCGCCGCAGAATTATCGCCAGTGCCATATTTCTGGTCATGGCGCTGAGTCTGGCCTGGGTTTTTGAATCCCAGTCCACCACGACGGTGGTGTTTGCCCGTTATGCTGAAGTTCTTGATCAGGGTGAGGAGAACCCTGGTTTGAGCCCTGCCGGTCAACAGCGATCACGTGAGCTTGCCAGAGTTGTCAGCATGATTGATGTTGTCAGTGGTGTTGATGCAATTTTTGCAACTCAATACCGCAGTACGCAGGAAACAGCCGAGCCACTGGCCGAGGTGATGCAGATTCCGGTGCAGGTTGTCGATTCAAATAATGTCAGAGGATTGGTGCAAATGATCCTCAAAGAGTACAAGGGTAAAATTGTGCTCGTGATTACTGATGAAGAAGCCTTGCCGAGGTTGATTCGCAAGTTTCACGGCAGCAAGCGACTGGCACCGATCACCGAACACGAACATGACAACCTGTATTTAGTCAGTATTCCCTGGTATGGCAAGGTAAAGACGCTGCAGTTGAAATATGGAGCGCCTTACGGCCAATAGCCGATGGCGGTATTTCAGCGCACCATTGAAGTTGCTACAAGCGGACGCGGCACATTCGAACTCACCGATAAAATCCAGACAGCTGTGAACAGTTCCGGTATTCAGACCGGTGTGTGCCAGATTTTTGTGCAACACACCAGTGCATCACTATTGCTGACTGAGAATGCTGATCCGGATGTGCGCCGTGACCTCGAGGCTTATATGAGCAGAGCAGTACCGGACGGTGACCCTCTTTACCGGCACACCATGGAAGGGCCGGACGATATGTCTGCTCATGTACGCAGCGTGCTGACACAGTCCGGTTTGAGTGTGCCAGTCGGTGACGGAAGTTGCCTGCTTGGTACATGGCAAGGTATCTATCTGTGGGAGCACCGTGCGGCAGGTCACACACGTCGTATCACCATGACGGTGACCGGCGAGTAACATTGCTTGTCTTGATCGTATCAAGGGTACGGGCAGGGCTTATCTCTACCGGTTGAATCAAATGGATATCGAATTCTTTCGCAAACGCCTGAACTCTCTGCGTGATGAAATTCTGGAAGTCAGTAACACTGGCGAACAGGCAGCGCAGACCGTTGAGCTCGATCAGGGTAAGGTCGGTCGTTTGTCTCGCATGGATGCAATGCAGGCACAGGCCATGTCACTTGAGACTAAACGACGCAGAGAACTTTACTTGCAACAAATTGAGACTGCTTTAAGCCGTCTCGATAAAGATGATTATGGTCGATGTATCGACTGCGATGAAATCATAGCGTATCGACGCCTGGAGTTTGATCCGGCGGCATTACGCTGCATTGATTGTGCTGGTAAAATCGAGTCATAAAAAACAGGTTTTGATCTGCGGGTGGTCGGCTGCATATTGCAGGAGTGACTTTAATTGATTCCGTACCCACTGAGATTTCCTGCTATAGTCGAATCTTCCTTAGGGGTGGCCAATAAGGCCTGAGACTTGGTAGCAAGGACCCTTAGAACCTGATCCGGCTAATACCGGCGTAGGAAGAGGACGCACAATTCGCATTCCCCGCCGATCGTCGATAACCGGGTTTCTGTCTACCGCAGAGATTCGCAAGATGTATCAATATTTTTCGGCAATTATTTTCTTCACTATTGGCATAACAAATTCTGCCTTCTCCGCCGATGAACTCGTGATTTCAGCTTTTCGAGACACGGGCCCTGAACGTTTGGCAACGAGCATTACGGTGCTCGACAGCGATGTCATTCGTCAGTCTTCCGTGCAACATTTTGAGGAATTGATCCAATTGGTGCCGAACCTGAATTATTCAGGTGATGGTAATCGTGCTCGCTATTTTCAGGTACGTGGTATCGGTGAACTAGAGCAGTATGCGGGTGCACCAAATCCCTCGGTTGGATTTATCATCGATAACATTGATTTGTCCGGACTGGGCAGCGCTGCGACACTTTTTGATGCCGACCAGGTCGATGTATTAAGGGGTCCGCAGGGAACACGTTTTGGCGCCAATGCGTTGGCCGGGTTGATCTATGTGAAATCTGCGGATCCCGCAGATGAATTCGAGTCGCGCCTTGAAGCTACGCTCGGCAGTTATGACACCTATGCGCTCGGGGGTATGCTCAGTGGACCAGTTGGTGGTTCTGCCGGGTACCGATTTGCCGTGCAAAAATTTGAGAGTGACGGTTTTCAACGTAACGATACTCTCGGTCGCGACGATACCAACGGCAATGATGAACTGACCGCACGGGTTAAATTGCGCCTGAATCCCGGTGATATCTGGCAGATTGACCTGACCGGCTTGTATGCTGACATCAATGACGGTTATGACGCTTGGGCGGTAGATAACAACGGCTCGGTTACATTTTCGGGCAAGCCGGGCAAGGATGCTCAGCAGACGACTGCAGGTTCGGCCCGGGTAACGGGAAGTTTTGGTGATGCCGTGACATTCGTCAGCATCACCAGTATCGCGGATACGGATTCTCTGTTTAGCTTCGATGCTGATTGGGGCAGTGACGATTTCTGGGATACACCACAATTTGGCAATTCTATCTACGACTATTTTTCCAGGTCGAATCGCAAACGTGACACCCTTGGTCAGGAATTTCGTCTGGTTTCCGGCCCCGCCGGCAAGTTGTTCGGCTACGCTGACTGGGTCGTCGGTATCTACGGTCTGGATCTGGATGAAGGCATAGAAGTAGATGATTTTGGTCGTGATAATTTTTTCTGTGTTGTGCCGTGTATAACGTCGTTTGAAAGTGAATTCGACTCCAAAAGCCGGGCGGTATTCGGTGAGCTCGGTATGCCATTGGATAAGTCATGGCGACTTGATCTCGGTTTGCGCCTGGAGTCATGGCAAGCCGATTACAAAGATGCTTTTACGCGCTTTTCGCCTGATGAAGATCTGTGGGGAGGGCATGTCAATCTGAGCTACCAGGTGACGGATGCGACGTTAATCTACGCCCGCGGTGCACGTGGTTACAAAGCCGGAGGATTTAACCTGGATGCCAACGCTCCGCCGGAAAAGGTTTCTTACGCATCAGAGACGTTATGGAACTATGAACTCGGCATCAAATACCTGAGCCGGGACCGTGCATTGCGTGCTGACCTCATCGCATTTGTAATGGTACGTGACGACATGCAGGTCAAGGTGCCGGTACAGGACTCGGCCGGCGACCCGATCGCATTCTCATTTTTAACCGACAACGCGCAAGAGGGGCGAAACCAGGGTATTGAGGCCAGCATCAACTGGCACGTGGCTGAAGCATGGACTGTATTCGGATCACTCGGTTTGCTGGACGCCGATATCAAGCGCTTCGATTATATCCGTGATCTCGAGGGTCGCGCCCAGGCGCATGCTCCCGCATATAATTTCGCACTCGGGTCGACCTGGCAACCCGGACAGGGCTGGTTTGCGCAGGTGGATATTACCGGCAAGGATGAGTTTTATTACGATTACAGTCACGATCAGAAGTCACAGGCCTACGAGCAGGTCAACCTGCGGCTTGGCAAGTCGTGGGGTACATGGTCCGCTTATTTATGGGGGCGTAATATCTTCGATGAGTCGTTTACTGTCCGGGGGTTTTATTTCGGCAACGAACCGCCCAATTTTCCGGACCGGCTTTATACGCAGACTGCTGAACCGCGCCAGGTCGGCGTAACGCTGGACTGGACCTTTCAGTAACAGGGCAACGTAGCTACCGCATGAGGCAATCAGGAATATGATGATCACAGTAGAAATGAGCCTGTACCCGCTCGACGCCGACTACAAGCCGGTGATTCGTGCATTTATTCATGAATTACGCACGTATGACGGGATTGAAACCGTCACGAACCAGATGAGTACGCAGATGACCGGAGAGTTTGACGCGGTCATGCCGGCGGTAACCGCTTGTATCAAGCAGAGCATGGTGGCGAACGCTAAAGTTGTGTTCGTAACAAAATTTCTCAATACTGGGCTCGAGATACGGCGAACGCCTGACCTTGAATGACCTGGGTGACAACGTACTGAAGGCGGCGGAGATGATGTCGCCGTGGGAAGTCATTGCCGTGTTGCTGGCACTCACGTACCTCATTCTTGCGATTCGGCAAAATATCTATTGCTGGGTGGCGGCATTTATATCGACTTCGCTGTATCTCGTATTAATGTACCGGGCACTCTTATATATGGAGTCGCTGTTACAGGTATTTTATCTGGTCATGGCGGTTTACGGTTGGTACCAATGGCGGCATGGCCCGGGTCCTGATCATTCGTTGCCGGTCAGTCGCTGGCGACCTAAGCAGCACGCTGTCGCAATTATTGCTGTGTTAGTTGCGACGCTTATCAGTGGCCGACTAATGAATGACTTCAGTAATGCGGCGTTACCGTACATCGATTCTTTTACCACCTGGGGCGCGATCATCGCGACATTCATGGTGGCGCGCAAAATTCTTGAAAACTGGTGGTACTGGTTTGTCATCGACAGTGTCTCGATCTACCTGTATATCAATCGAGAGCTATATCTGACGGCGTTGTTGTTTGCCGGTTACCTGGTGTTGATCGTTATCGGTTATTTGTCATGGCGTAAAGACCTGCAAGAGGTCCGCCCGACGTGAATCCACAGGAAGTACTGGCAGGGATCGAGGCATTTACCGATGCAAGGATCGTCGGTGAATTGGCCGGCGGGCCGACCAGTGATAGTTACCTCGTTAAACGTGGAAAGGATCAGTATGTGTTGCGACTGGATACTGATGTAGCTACGGCACTCGGTCTTGACCGAATCGCCGAAGCGAAAATATTACAGTTCATCAGTCAGAATGGGCTTGGGCCTATGCCCAAATATTCTGCTCCAGATCGGGGTGTTCTTGTTACCTGTTATATAGAGGGCAGGGCATGGAGTGATACCGACCTGCATGATGCCGGGAAGATTCAAAAGCTCGCAATGCTGTTACAGCGTCTTCATGCTTTGAATCCAGAAGGACACGAATTTAATTTGCACGCAAGAATTGCAAACTATGGGGGCATTATTGGCTCGGTCGAAGGGCGTGAACTAGCAGATGAAACACAAAAATTATTGAGTAAACTTGAAATGAATTCAACAGATCCTTGTCTGTGCCATAACGATCTCATCAGTGCGAATATCATCGAAGGTCAGGGGCTTGCATTGATTGATTGGGAATACGCCGCCATGGGTGACGCATGTTTCGACTTGGCAACAATTGCCGAGCACCATCAATTTGATCAGGATGAAGCAGAAGTTCTTCTAAGTGCCTATTTTGGTCAAGTGCTCGCAGAACATGTAAGTCGGTTGAGTCGTTACCGGGTGCTCTATAGCCAACTACTGCTGCTTTGGTCTGCAGCAGTTGATCAATTATGCGAAACAAGCTTTGATCAGCGGGTGCAGCTTCAGCAGATGTGGTGCCGCTGGAGTGAGGGAACTGCCGGCTGATCACCACCGGGGTAATTAAATCTATTTTCAGGGATAATCATTACCATAGTGCCCCGGTAGCTCAGCTGGATAGAGCGTCCGCCTCCTAAGCGGAAGGCCACAGGTTCGAATCCTGTTCGGGGCGCCAATTAAATCAAGGGCTTATAATGATTTATGGGTGCTGAGAATTAGGCAAATATACTATTTCCACCATATTTCCACCAGTTATTTCATTAGAGAGCCTCTGTTGCAACTTAAGAAACATGCTGCAACCCTGGCTCGATAAAATAACTTCTTTGGCGCTCCAAGACCTTGCTTTTTGTGCAGAAATATAAGGGCAGCCTGATAAAAGATGCAGTGATTTCTGTACATGTCGGGGTTCATTTGGATTCTTAAATCCAGAACAGGCAACTACTTATTGGTTTCGAAGGAAGTATGGGCTATCCTAAGAAAAAAGAACCACTTATAGAACTAACAAGTAAGCTTACGGCTTAGCTCTGAGCATGAGTCGTTAGCGGGTATGGGAGGCAAAATAATGCTGGTAACGAATTGACTAATTTATTCTAG
>Ga0233412_10001948_pt1 | contig 10298 bp, 10 predicted proteins | sample Na_anoxic_4_MG_FD_180667 | JGI IMG/M metagenome (GOLD analysis project Ga0233412, IMG submission 180667) | Seawater microbial communities from Saanich Inlet, British Columbia, Canada - Na_anoxic_4_MG | ecosystem: Environmental > Aquatic > Marine > Inlet | place: Canada: British Columbia... | reverse complement strand
TGAGTTGAAATCAGGCATTTCGTCGTCCATCAGATAATTCTTCATAGCATCCAGAATTCCTCGTCGCCCTTTCATGTTGCTGTTACAGTTTGCTGTGGTGTGCGACAAACAATTACATAATAGACACTTGGACCCGGACTTGGACTTGGACCCGGACTTGGACTTGGACTCGGACTTGGACTCGGACTCGGACCCGGACTTGGACCCGGATGAAGACGCAATTATTTTGCACGGCATGATTTCATTTTTCCAATACTTATTTAACAAAATGTACTTCAATTTTTTACTAGGACCCTTTTCTGGCACCCCCTGGAAAAAAAATTGAAGTACATTTTGTTAAATAAGTATTAGAGGGCTACTAACTTGGCTCAAGTATGGTAAAGTTAGACACAGACAGCGTGAAAAGCACTCCCTCGAAAGTGTAAAAAATGGAAGGCATACAACTATAATAGAAAATGGTTACGCCCATGTCTATCGATTTAGTTGAGTGTATACCTGGACGAAACCATCAAAATTCGTCCCGTTCCCTCTGTGTAATATTGAAATCATTTATTTGTTATTATCTTGTTAAAAACATATACGTTTTAAGTAGCTATATGAAGATGAACTATTTGTGGAACTGATCATTCCCCTTACCAAGTTCGACTTGATGATATCTGGGTAATACTCCTCCAAAGTGTTATCCATTTGAAAATAAATGATGAATATATGATGCTACAATTTTAGTTTAGAATTGCACTACAATTGATTAATAAAAATACGGAAACTAATTATAGCGATAATAATCAGTTGCCCAGTTGAAACTTGTTGAAAAAAAGGCAAGCGTAGGCGAAATCCGTGTCGGAAACGGAAAGCAATCACAGGGGACGCCCTGTTTTTTTTTACTATTTTACCTACGATGGTTTAACTTTTTCTAATTCTGCCATGTCATACTTGATCGCTCTACAATATATTGAACTGGGAATAGTAATTGGAAATAATGCTCCCATCCATATACCTTTAATAAATCCAATACCTAATGCCTCTATAATATATATAGAAATACCGAAATTATTCGGTTTATCTACAAATCTATTAAATGATGGTTTTTCTACATTTGAATCATATTTATGATTTTTATAATTATATGAGTCTATACAATCCTGTTTGTATTCAAATGGAGCATTATACATATTATATATACTATGTGTAACAGCTGAACCACCAATAATAGATAAATATATTTTCGCAATTTTATCGGGATTTATTTTCATATTTGTTTATTTTGTATTTTTATATTTATACTCTTTTTTCCAAATTAAGAATATGATGATTGAATTATTGCTTTTGAAGATTTTAAAATATTGCAAAAAAATCTATTCTAGAGAGAAAAATAAACCCTATAATTCTTTATTCAGTTAAAGTAATTATTTTCTGCGACTTTTTCTCTTGGTCTTTCTCTTGGTCTTTCTCTTATTTTTTCTTTTTGTTCTTTTTGATTTTCTTTTGGTTTTTTTGGTTCTTCTTTTACCTCCAAATGCTAACTCTTGATCATTCTCGTCACTATCTTGTGTTGTTGGGGGAAATGGTGGTATTGGAAGTGCAGTTACTGGCGGTGGTATTGGAAGTGTAGTTACTGGCGGTGGTATTGGATGTGCAGTTACTGGCGGTGGTATTGGAAGTGTAGTAGTTTCTTGTAACATATTAATATTTGATATTTCAGGGAATTCATCATTTTTAGGATATGCTTTTATTAATGTTGATACAGAAGCAGCGTCTCCTCCTTGACAATGAGATCCACTAATCACATTTGGATTATTTCCTAATACATGTTTTGCTACAAAACTTGGATATTTTTTATCTAAATTTTTTATAGCAAATAATTGATGTTCTTTATTCTTTAATAATGTGTTGACATCACAATATTCACTTGAAGTTCCTACTAATCCTATCTTACTGAGTTTAAAATAAACATCATTTTTATTATAATCTTCTTTTCGGGGAACAAATGGAGGGGGAATTATTACCTTATTACAACCATAAAATAGATTATGTTCATCGTTATACTGCTGTGTAATAATAGGTCGTGTTGTTCCAAAGTATTCCAAATCTGTATCTGCTTTATTTGATTTATAAATAAGCATTATATTATCTTTATCTTCTTGTAAATACTCTTGTATATCTCTAGTAACATCAGTTCCTTCCATTGGATCGAAATAAGTGGCTTCTTTACAATTACAAAATTTATCTACTATAAAATTTTCTTCCTTTATTCCCATTGCCTTTTTTAACAATTTCACGATGTCTGTGTGTCCATTTTGACTTGCGTATTGGAGAGCCGTTTTGCCATTATTAGCCCTTGCATTCACATCAGCCCCCTTCTCCAATAGCTGTGCCACTATTTCTTTGTGTCCATTTTGACTTGCCTGATGGAGAGCATTAAAGCCATTAATATTCTTCGCATTCACATCAGCTCCCTTCTCCAATAGCATTTCCACGATTTTTTTGTGTCCATTGTGACTTGCGAATAGGAGAGATGTATTGCCGTTATTAGTCTTCGCATTCACATTAGCTCCATTAGTTAAAGCTTTTTTAACTTCGTCCAATTTATTACTCTTAACTGCCTCAAAAAGTTTTATATCCTTTTCTTCTTGAGTTTCTTCTTGAGTTTCTTCTTGAGTTTCTTCTGAAGAATTGTTCTCTGTATTATTAGCAATTGCATTTTCTAACATTGCTATGATATCTTTGTATGAGTTATTATTGTTAGTTCTACTTGCCTCTTCGTTTTTTCTTATTGCCTCCGAGAGAGCCGTCCGGTCCAAGGTATCCTTCGCATTCACATCAGCTCCCTTATCCAGTAGTATTGCCACGATATCTTTGTGTCCCATTAAACTTGCCCTCATAAGAGGCGTATAGTCAAGACGGCTCCCCTTAGCATTTACATCAGCTCCAGCAGCCAATAGTTTTTTCACGATATCTTCGTGTCCTTTTTCACTTGCCCAAATGAGAGCCGTATAACCGGTCACCTCACCTTTTGCATTCACATTAGCTCCTTCAGCTAAAGCTGCTCTAACATTATCCAATTCATTATCTCTAGCTGCGTTTATAAGTTTTGTATCCTTTTCTTCTTGAGTTTCTTCTTGACTTTCTTCTGAAGAATTGTTCTCTGTATTATTAGCAATTGCTTCTTCTAATATTGCCACTGTTTCTGGGTGTCCCATTAAACTTGCTTTCATGAGAGCCGTATAACCATCATTATTCTTTGCATTCACCTCGGCACCTGCCTCCAGTAGCATTGTCACGATTTCTTTGTATCCTTTATAACTTGCCGAAATGAGAGCCGTATTGCCATTATTATTCATCACATTTACATTAGCTCTCTTCTCCAGTAGCATTTCCACGAGTTCTATGGATCCTTGCTGACTTGCTATAGCGATAGCCGTCCAGCCATCATCATTCTTTACATTCACATTAGCTCCCATCTCTAAAGCTTCTCTAACTTCATCCAATTTATTTCGTTGAGCTCCTTGTAAAAGTTTTGTATCCTTTTCTTCTTGAGTTTCTTCTGAAGAGTTATTCTCTGTATTACTAGCAATTGCTTCTTCTAGCATTGCCACGATTTCTGTGTGTCCTCTTTCACTTGCCATAATGAGAGCCGTATATCCACCATTACTCTGCGCATTCGCATCAGCCCCCTTCTCCAATAGCTTTGCCACAATTTCTGTGTGTCCTTTCAAACTTGCCCAAATGAGAGCCGTATTGCCATTATTATCCTTCGCATTCACATCAGCTCCCTTCTCCAGTAGCAATTTCACTATTTCTGTGTGTCCTTTATTACTTGCAAAAATGAGAGCCGTCCAGCCAGTATTATTCTTCGCATTCACATTAGCTCCAGCATCTAAAGCTTCTCTAACTTCGTCCAAATTATTATTTTTAGCTGCTTCTAAAAGTTTTTTATCATTAGGACTTAAATCTCCTCCTTTCTGTTTTTTTGATCGAGTTTTTCTATTTTTTCTAAATTCTTTTTTTGATTTCTTAGATTTCTTAGATTTTCTTTCTCCGCCTCGTTTTGAACGGGTTTTTTTAAACTTACTTGATTTTTTATATTTTCTATTTTTGTATGTTATCATTAATATATAACATTACTATAATTTTGTATAATTTAAAGCTGAAAAGGAATTAACTATTTTTAGGAAGGAACTCTTTTACAATATTTATGAAGTACACATTCAGTAATTAATGACAAATTAGTATGAATAGGTTCAATAGTAGTATTTAAATTATGTAAATTATGTAAATCGATTTTATTAATTACATCGATAATTTTATTTAGATTATTATTCATACTACTGGTATTCATCGTCATAGTTATAAATAAAAACGAATATCCGCATGCTAATAATACTAAGAAAAATATACTATAATTTATAGTTCGAATGTTAACATTATCTAAATTTTTATCATTTTTGTCATTTTTGTTTAGTAATTGTTCTTTCATTTCACACACTTGATAATGTAAAATGAAAATAACTTTAAGTTTATTTACATAAATATAATTCATAAACCGCTGAAAAAATTGATTAAATTTGGTCATTTGAAATACGTTTCATTTTTATACATAATTAACATTTCCATCGACTTCCACAATCAAGACAATTTACAAATGTTGTCATTGGTTCATCAGCTGACCTTGTTTGTAATTGATAATATGTACATTTCTTAGATTTACACTTTCCGCACTTGAAATTATCTGTAGATGCTTCTACCTTTGGTTCATATTTATTATCATCACGAATCTTCTTCTCTTGAATTAAGGCATCCCATTTATCTGGTCGCATTTCTTGATGCGTCATATATGCTAATTTATGAGATTGAACTAACTTATTTTGAATCATATTTTTAACAGCATCATCCTTTAAATTAATATAAATTGTTCTAACACGATCCAAATATATTTTAACAAAATAATTATTATCCCATTTTTTAACTACATTCAATTTAGTCGCATGTTCTAGACTATAATTATAAATTCCCTTTTCAAGATTTACAGAAATCTTTTCATTTAATAATATTTTATTTAATTTATTAGAAATATTATTTCTGAATTCAGTTGGATTTTCAATCACTCTACGCATTCTTATTATTAATAATTATATATATAATTTTCTTTAATCAATTTTTTTATATATTAATTAGATTCTTCTTCATCGCTATATGAATATTCTTCCAATTCTAATTCTGCCGAATCATCATCAAATTCTTCTTCATCACTCTCATTAGAACTATTATCTACTGGATTATCGTCTACTACAAAATCATCTTTTAAATATCCACTCTTTGTTTTCATTTCTGCTGCAATATTATCTAGTTCATCTTCTTCATTCTCATCTTCTGCTATGGAATCAGCTAAATTTTCAAATCCGCCAAACAATTCTTCATAAAATGTTTCCCATGCTTCAATCGATAAATCAATACAATCATCATTTTCATCATTAGCAACAAGAGCACAAACACCAAAATATAATGGTGTGTCTACAGGTGGTGGAAAATCATATTTATTTTCTGTATTTGCTTTACCTGTATTTCGTGAGTATAATGAAACTGAATTGAAATCATATTTGCTTTTTTTCGTTTTCCATGTAGTTCTTTTTTCAAAATTCTCTTGTTTTTTAAATTTACATTTCTTATACAATTCGTCACCCTTATCTATATTATATTTACATATTTTTAAATCTCCTGACTTATCTACTAATATAATATTAACCATTTATAATAAACATAAACCTAGTAATATTTTTAAATTGTTTCTCTTAATATATATCTCTACGTTGTATCTTTATTAAAACTATGTAAATAATATATAATATGCTTCCCTGGATTATTCAAATGAGTATAATATCATTAATATTAATTATTTTAGTTCATTATTTATTCACTTTTTTTATGACAAATTTGACAATACCAAAAGTAAAAGATTTAGTAAATAAACCTCAACAACAATATGAAGTATTATATAATACAATGAGAGAACAACCCAAACCACAAAATAAATCTCCTGATAATGAAAGTATGAAAACCGAACTTAAAAATTATCTTAAAGAATTAAGTGAAAAAAATAGGGGAAGTGATAATACTACTAATACAGTTAATGGTGTGAAAGATGTTAATGATATGGGTGGGTTAATGTCCTCAGATGGTGCATTTTCATCTAATAATTATTCTTCTTTTTAAATGTATTAAAGGTATATGTTTTAATATGACTATAGCATGAAATTATCATACGAAGATAAAGGTCAATTATTAAAACGACTTCCTAATTTGAAACTTTCTTATGAAAATATCCATAAGAAAGTTTTAAGTGAATTATATTATATTATCCCAAAAGGGAAAAAACATATAGTATGGTTTACCTATATAAAAGATAGAAAGGTTTGTGTTTTTATTGAAATAAATCGTGGTTCTAAAAAATTAATCAAAAATTTATTTGTTGTTCCTCAGACATTCAATAAGAGTATTGTATTAGGAACTGTTTTCTATGGAACATTAATTGAAGCCAAAGACAAGAAGTTATTTTCTATTGAAAGCATTCATTTTTATAAAGGAAAAAATATTGAAGAGCAGAATGAAATATTTAAACTGAATCTTATCAAAGATATATTATCAAGTGAAATTAAACAAATAATTATAGGAATGAATGGTATTGGATTTGGTTTACCGGTAATTACAGGTAGTTTTGAAGAATCTATTTCAGTAGCCAAACAACTACCGTATACTATATATTCAATTCAAAATAGAAATCTTAATAGTAATACAAATAATTTTACTTCTACTTTGTATAAAAATTATGATTTTGATGATACAAAATATATATTCTCCATTAAACCGGATATTCAAAACGATATATATCATTTGTATGTTGGGAATAATAATAATTTAGAAAAATATGATATTGCTTATATTCCTGACTATAAAACAAGCACTATGATGAACAAAATATTTAGAAATATAAAAGAAAACGATAATCTAGACGCTTTAGAGGAAAGTGATGATGAAGAGGAATTTGAAAATATGAATGATGATAAATTTGTTGATTTAGAAAAATGCGTTAAAATGGAATGTGTTTTGAATAAGAAATTTAATAAATATGTTCCTATTAAAGTTATTCAGAATGGAGTTGTTACACAGAAGCATTTAATAGATTTTAAAAAATAAAATTATAGTTTTTTATAAGAACTATATATATATGTCATTAGTTCAACAAGCATCAATAGTAAATCCTCAAAATGCCCATTTTAGAGATCCTGGTATGTCAAGTAAAGTAGGAGCTGTATCTGGTTGTGGAGCTGGAGATAGTGCTTTATCCTTACAACAAAAAGGTCTTTATCAAATGTTTAAGACTGGAGGTAGAGGGAAAAAACACAGCAAAAGTCGAAGAAGAAAATACAAAGGTGGTAATGGTTATGGTTTTTCGAAAGACCAAGTTATTGCTGGCACTTCTGGTGTCAATGGTAATGGTTCTGTCCATTTAGCTGGATTTTCTCGTTATCAAAATACTGGACAAAATGCTATAACCAATATGAATGCCTCCAAACAAAGTGGAGGTAGTTCTTCAGGCTATTCATATGGAACGGGAGGTTATCCATTCTATTCCTACAAACCATCTCCTGGAGAAAATCTTTCTGTATTTGCTGGTTCAGGATATCCTCCAATTTCTAGAGGATTAAATAGCCAATGTGGTGGAAAACGAAGAAAATCAAGAAAGGGCACTAAGAAGAGAAAGGGTTCTAAGAAGAGAAAGGGTACCAAGAAGAGAAAGGGTTCTAAGAAGAGAAAGGGTTCTAAGAAGAGAAAAAGTGTCAAGAGAAGACAGAGAGGTGGAACTGGTCAATTTATGAATAACATAGCCAATTCGCATATTTATTCCACAGGAGCCCCTCCTGGTTTAGATCATACTGCTTCAGCATTAGCTAATCCTCCTCCTTATACACCAAAAAATGATTGTTTAAATACTTGGAAACATCTAGGTGATACACCTCCTTATAATGAAGTTTATATGTAAACAATCTATATTTTTATCAAACATACTCCTTTTAAAGGCTGTTCTTTCTTTTTAATTTTTTTAATACATTCATCACTTTTTAATGGGTCGTATAATGTTTCCCATTTATCTTTTATATAATCATCCATATTTGATGAAATAATATGATATTTTTGTTTAATATAATATTGTTTTCTTTTTTTCCATTGCTTTTCGAATATATCATGTGAATCAATAATATCTACTACTAATGGACTGGTATGTTTTGTTCTTAAAATTCTTCCCACAGATTGACAAACATCCGTCTTGGGTGATGCCATAATTAAACTGGTCAATGATTTTATATCTAACCCTTCTGATGCCATTGCGTATGTAGCAATAATAACTTTTTTACTTTCACTTTTCTTTAATTCTTCTTCTTTCATTCCTCCAATATAATAACCCACTGTAGCAATATTTCTATGTTCAATAGCTTTAAATAAGTAGGTAATTAGAGTTTTATTATGAGCTAATATCATTATTTGTTGTTCATTATTTTTACTCAATTCTGTTTGTAATACTTTAATTATAAACTCAGAACGATGATTATAGTTACATAATTTTGAAATCATTGTGCTATATAATGGATTTCCTCTATAATCATATTTCATTTCATTGAATTCATTATCTTCTACAGAATAATGAATTGCTTTTACGATAACTTTATGTTCGGATGTATTACTTTTTTCTTTATGAACAACATCACCTAGAAACATTTTAAATACTTTTGTTAATCCATCTTTTCTTTGCATAGTTCCTGATAATCCTAGGGTATAGTTTGTTATTGTTCTCATCATACATCTACTGAATACTTCAGCACCAAGATGATGGGTCTCATCATATATAGAAAGACCAAAACAATCAAATAGATCTTCAGGGTATTCTTTTTGTGAAAGTGATTGTAACATTCCTATAACGATATCTTTATTTTCAATATCAATTATTTGTCCTTGAATTTTTCCTACTCTAGCAGTTGGTAAGAATTGTTGAATTCTCTCTATCCATTGGTTTAAAAGGAATGATTTATGAACAATAACTAATGTTTTCTTTTTCAATTTCGCAATTATATCCAATGCCATTACAGTTTTTCCTTTTCCAGGGTCTACATCTAATAATCCACCACCAGTATCTTTTACAGCATTAATATATTTATTAACAATATTAACTTGATATTCTCTCAATTCTCCTTGAAATTCTAAATTTATATCTTCTCCTAATGATAATTTATTTTCTGTAAAGTCACCAAAAGTATTAATACCAAAATATCTTGGCATATAAAATTTTTTAGGTGATTCACGATATACAGGAAATGCTTCTGGTTGAACTGGTGATTTAGGGACAAAAGCCTTTACAGTTAATTCATTTCGTATGAATAACTCTTCTTTGATAGTTAAATCTGATTTTAATATTGAATATCCTTTTTTTCCCAAATAGCTCATTATTATATTATAACAATTATTAATAGATTATATTTATTCAATTTTTATTAAAAATATTTAGAAATGGTTTTTGAAATAAAAAAATATAATAATATGATATATGGAACCTTATCAAATATTTCATAAGAGTCATCGTCATCAACTAGTATTACTTGTTGTTCTGATTTTATATATTGTGTTAAATATTCAAACTCCGTCAACATTAGCTCATTTAATTGATAATATTTATGGCAATATTGCTGTAATTTTATGTGCGTTTTATTTATTAGCTAATTCTAATCCTGTTGTCGGTGTTATTGCTTTATTTGCCGCTTATGAATTAATTAAGAGATCTAGTTATTCTACTGGAACTGCTGCTATTAACAAATATTTGCCAACCGAAATGAAAAAGGGCGTTCACCTCTCTGCTTTTAATCAATTTCCTGTTACTTTAGAAGAAGAGGTTGTTAAAGATATGGCACCACTCATTAGCAGTGGAGGACCTAATAGTCTTCATTACAAACCTGTTATGGACAATACTCATAATGCTATGAATGTTCACGATACTACATCTGTCATTTAAAAATCAAATTAATATAAAATAATAATTTGATTTTTTAGTAATTATTAAAAATTAATATAAACTCCTGTTGTTTCTGGTGTTCCACTCCAACTAAACCAACTATCAATTCCAGCTGGTTGTGATGAATATATTTTTGTATATTCTGGTTCTTTATTTAATAAACCTGTAATTTCTGGTGGAAATGGCTCTCTACACATAGGACAATCTTTCTTGTTTATTTTTAAAATACATGACATACAAA
>Ga0233412_10001945_pt1 | contig 10315 bp, 7 predicted proteins | sample Na_anoxic_4_MG_FD_180667 | JGI IMG/M metagenome (GOLD analysis project Ga0233412, IMG submission 180667) | Seawater microbial communities from Saanich Inlet, British Columbia, Canada - Na_anoxic_4_MG | ecosystem: Environmental > Aquatic > Marine > Inlet | place: Canada: British Columbia... | reverse complement strand
CTAGAAATGCTGGACAAGGTTCTACCGCTTATAAGGGAAAAGACCCTAAGCCTAAGAGAAGGCAGTATGTGGTTGACCCATGAGACAGGACGCTCAATATCACACATGGGATTAAAGAAAATTGCAGAACAAAGAAAATGATTGGGATATCAACCCCGAAAATTACCTAACTGACGAAGAAGGTAACTTTAAGCTCAGAGCTGACGGAACCCCCCGCAAAAAGGGTGGAAGACCAAAAGGCTCAAAGGGAAGAGGGTACACATACCACTCAGAAACAAAAGCAAAACAAGCAGCAAAGCGCAGCGTAAAAGACAAAGAGAAAAAACTCAAGTCAGCGCAGAACAAAATAGATAATTACAAGAAGTCTATAAAGAAAACTAAAAAGACTCTTAGCAAGCTCGAAAACGAGAATGATACAAAACTCGTAAGCGCCGAGGAGCTGGACGACATTCCATCAGCACTACAAGCTGAAGCACAAGAGAATGTTATCTTCAAGGCTAACGAAGGCCCACAGGAAGACTTTCTCGCAGCAGGTGAGACAGACGTACTGTACGGAGGAGCCGCAGGAGGAGGTAAGTCATATGCTATGCTTATTGACCCTTTACGCTTTGCTCACCGTCCAGCCCATAGAGCATTGATTATTCGGCGCTCTATGCCTGAACTGCGCGAACTTATTGACAAGAGTCGGGAGTTGTACCCTAAAGCATTTCCCGGAGCTAAGTACAAAGAAGTAGAAAAGCTCTGGATATTTCCAAGCGGAGCAAAGATGGAGTTTGGTTTCTTGGAGCGTGATGCAGATGTATACCGCTATCAAGGTCAAGCATACAGCTTCATAGGCTTTGACGAGATTACACATCTCCCCACAGAGTTTGCTTGGAATTACTTAGCTTCACGGCTACGTACTACCGACCCAGAGATTGAGACGTACATGCGTTGTACAGCAAATCCAGGCGGTTCAGGAGCAAACTGGGTAAAGAAGAGATACATAGACCCAGCGCCACCCAATGAAAGCTTTAGGGGCGCAGACGGACTAACAAGAAAGTTTATACCGGCTAGGTTGCAGGATAACCCCTACCTAGCTAAAGACGGACGATATGAGCAGATGCTAAATGCTCTACCGCCCACACAACGCAAACAGTTGTTGGACGGTAACTGGGATGTTGCAGAAGGCGCAGCATTTACAGAGTTCAATCCGTTTGACCATGTGATTACGCCCTTTGAGATTCCAATACACTGGGAACGAAGTAAAGGGATTGACTATGGGTATGCATCAGAAAGTGCATGTGTGTGGGGTGCAGTTGACCCCAGCGATGGTACATTGATTATATATCGTGAACTATACCGCAAAGGCTTACTGGGTACTGACCTTGCAAGCATGATTACAGAGATGGAGTATCAAGACCCCTTCTCAGTCCAAGGAGTGCTTGATACAGCGTGTTGGAGCCGAACTGGTACTACAGGCCCAACAGTAGGAGAAACCCTTCAGAGAGCCGGACATAAGCTTAGAAGGGCAGATAAAAACAGAATACAGGGAAAGATACAGATTCACGAATACTTGAAGCTCATGCAAAGCGGTAGGCCCAAAATACAAATATTTAACACTTGTCCTAACCTGATACGCGAGCTTCAAAGTATTCCACTAGATAAGTCTAAGCCAGAAGACGTAGATACAAATGCATCAGACCACGCATATGATGCACTAAGATACTTAATAATGGCTAGACCACGTATCAATGATACAATAAACCAACTTAGACAGTTTAGAAAAGAATCACATTTTAATCCGTCTGACTCAACATTTGGATACTAATTGATGACCGAAGAAAACGAATCATACGAAAACGCTGATTATCTTTACTTTGAGCCTGAAGAGACTGCTGGCGGTCTTGAGCTTGATTTAGAAGAAGATGTGCGTAACCGTTTTGTAGGTTTAGTAGAAGACCGATACGCCTCTGCTGAACAGGCACGAGATTTTGATGAAGCACGTTGGCTTAAAGCTTACCATAACTTTCGTGGCATTTAAAACAAAAATGTTCGTTTCAGTGAAAGCGAGAAGTCAAAAGTATTTGTTAAAGTAACCAAGACCAAAGTATTAGCAGCGTTCGGTCAGCTAGTGGACGTTATCTTTGGTACAGGTCAGTTTCCTATCGGTGTACGTGAAACACGATTACCCGAAGGAATAGCAAAATATACACATCTAGAAGCGGGTGGAACTGGAATAGAAACCAGCGCACCGGCTTATGAAGAACCCGCAGAAGAGTCAGAAGGCCCTAAGCCTATTTCTCCATATGATGTTGGTTATGCTGGTGATGGTCGCGATGAGCCGCTAAAAGTAGGCGAAACACTAACAGCAACTAAAGATGTACTAAGCGTAGCAATAGAAGAAGCAGGAATACAGTTTGCAGAAGGAGCTTCACCAGACCCACAAGTGCTAGAACGCTCTCCGGCTAAAGAGATGGCACGGAATATGCAGACACTGATACACGACCAGATTGAAGAATCCGGCGGCTCAAGTGAACTGCGTAACGCATTACTCGAAGCAGCGCTGTTTGGAACTGGTATCGTAAAAGGCCCTTTCAACTATAACAAGACGCTTAGCCGTTGGACAGTTGACGAGGACGGAGAAAGAAACTACAACCCACTCGATGTTCGTGTTCCACGTATTGAGTTTGTAAGTATTTGGGATTTTTTCCCAGACCCTAGCGCAACTTCTATTGACGATTGCGAGTATGTTGTACACCGCCACAAAATGAATAAGTCTCAATTGAGAGCATTGGCTAAAATGCCTTTCTTCAATAAGGATGCAATTCGTGGTTGTTTGCAAATGGGGCCTAATTACAATGAAAAAGATTATGAACACGAACTAAAAGATGACCAGCGCACAGAAGACTATGGTGCTGCACAGTTTGAAGTCTTAGAGTACTGGGGAATTATGGATGCAGAATACGCCAGAGAAGTGGGAATGGCACTACCCGATGAGGTTGATGATTTAGATGAAGTACAAGTTAATGCTTGGGTTAGCAATGGCAAGCTTTTACGCGGGGTTGTTAATCCATTTACTCCGTACCGACTCCCCTATAATGCCTTTCCTTACGAGCGTAACCCTTATTCTTTCTTTGGTATTGGCGTTGCTGAGAATATGGACGACTCTCAACAAATAATGAATGGTCACGCACGTATGGCTATCGACAACCTCGCACTTGCAGGCTCGTTAGTCTTTGACGTAGATGAATCAGCCTTAGTAGGCGGACAGTCTATGGACATTTATCCCGGAAAAGTATTCCGCCGTCAGGCTGGAATGCCCGGTCAGGCTATTCATGGTGTCAAGTTCCCGAACACTTCTCAAGAAAATATGATGATGTTCGATAAGTTCCGACAGTTAGCTGATGAACAAACAGGTATTCCAAGCTACTCGCATGGTCAGACAGGCGTACAAAGTATGACTAGAACTGCATCCGGCATGAGTATGCTGCTAGGTGCAGCGTCATTAAACATTAAAACAGTTATCAAGAACATTGATGACTTCTTGCTGAAACCTTTGGGCGAAGCATATTACCAATGGAACATGCAGTTCTTTGAAGGAGAGCTAGATATTCAGGGCGACCTCGAAGTTCGTGCAATGGGCACAAACAGCTTAATGCAAAAAGAAGTACGTAGCCAACGACTAACTATGTTTCTTCAAACTGCACAGAATCCTGCGATTGCACCGTTTGTTAAAATCTCTAAGATTGTTAGTGAATTGGCTTACAGCCTTGACCTTGACCCCGATGAGATTCTAAATGACCCTGAAGAAGCAGCAATCATGGCACAAATCATAGGAGCACAAAATGCTGGACAAGGAAATGGCGAACCGACTGGGGCCGCTGGTCAACAATCCGGAGCTATGGGAGGCCCTGAAGGAGCACCTCAACAACCTCCGGAACTTGGAGCTACAGGCACTGGCGGTGGAAACATCGGAACTGGGTCTGTACCGCAGGCAGGGGAAAGCGAGTTCACTGGCTAACCTTTTAAAATTAAAAGAACAAGCAATAGAAGCTAAACAACGGACAGAGGAATAACAATGAAAGTACCTAAATTAAAATATGCAGTAGGCTCAGTAGCTCAAGCAGCGGCAGAGGGTGCTGATTCATTGTTGTCTGAAGCCCGTAAAGATGTTGTAGCTGCGCGTGAACCAGAGCCAGCAGTAGCTCCTGAAATTGAAGAACTTGCAGAAGCTGCATCTAAAGTAGAAGCAAGCCCTGATACACAAGCCCCTGAAGCACAAGTAAACATGAAAGACACTACAAAGCTTATAAACTCTTTTGAGTTTCAAGGCGGCAACAAGAAAATGGACAAGGCTTATATTATGGAGTCTTTAAGCGAAGTAGCTGACTCTTCAATTGTTGAGTCTAAGCAGTCTATCGCTGAGTTTATTACTGACTTGCACCGTGTACAGTTAGAGCAAGAGTCTAAGCCCTTACTGTCTCCTAAAGACTTTAAAAAGCTTACTAGCTTTGCAAGCACTGAAGAGCGCATGGAAAAGAAAGAAGGTGGCGAAGTATCTGACGTAGATAAGTACATTAGCTTGTATGGTCAAATGGAACAATCTATGGACAAGGCAGAAACACCTGAAGATAAAAAAGTAATTTATGAGCGTTGGTCTGAGGTAGAAAAATCATTTGACGGTAATACTATTAGTACTGCTTTACAGAAGATGGATGAAGGACGAGAAGGTAAATTTATAGGTGGGTTACTCGGAGCAGTTGCAGAAGAGGTAACATCTTCTAAAGGAACTACGACAGCTCCAGCAGGTCAAGAAGCCGAAGCAAGCATAAACAACCTTGAAGGCCCTGACCCAATTGCTGCGGCTAATAACGCACCTATTTCTAATACTGGATTTGCAGAGGGCGGCTCACTCATGGCTCCCGATATGCCTGTAGATACTTATGATAATATACCACCAGAAGAAATGGAAGCCGTAAGAGCTACACAACTTCCAGACGATGAGATGGAAGATGAGTATGCAGGCTTTGTATTAGATGAAGCATTGTCTCCTGACGACCAAGATTATTTAATAAATGCTCTCGAAGGTGACGAGCGTTTAGGGCAAATCTTTGATAACATCATGGATATTGCCGGAGAATTTGCAGGTAACGGAGCCGTTGAAGGCCCCGGAACTGGCACATCAGATTCGATACCCGCAAGGTTGTCGGATGGTGAATTTGTTTTCACCAGAAAAGCAACTGACCAAATAGGCACAGAAAAGCTTCAGACTATGATGGATGATGCTGAACGTGCTTATGATGGCGGTTTAATGAAAAAGTACACGGGCGGAAGTATTTTAGTTGACAAAGATGAATTGGATGACTCTGACGAGGAAATCAAAAATCAAATGCTCAACGCTAATGCAATGCCTAGTGTACGAAACTGATAAGGCCACCCGAAAGGCCCCTTATCATTAACTTTTAACCTAGAGGCCACCTTGTAGTATCAAGCCCTATTCTTCAGTCGCGAGTTGAATAGCTACCTTGAAAAGACGACAAGCCCCAAAAGGAGTGCGACATGACTGACTTACAAGAAATACAGGAAGAAGAAGCAAACCCATACAACATGAAAAAAGATTGGCATAATGAAGATGACCAACTCTTTGAGAGTGCTGATGGTGTTTACTACGAAAAGAAAGCTAAGAAGGCCACCCGAAAGGCCCCTTCTGAAGAAGAAGCTACAGATTATAAAAAAAGATACGATGACTTAAAAAAACACTACGATACTAAGATTAACGAGTTTAAACAGAAAGAACAAGAACTCCAAGCCGAAGCTCGAATGACACAGCAAGTTGAACAGGCCGTTCGTCACGAGGAACACGCAGAAGAAGTTCAGGACGAGTATGTAGAAACAGCACCCGCTGTAGAGACTGATGACAGGCTCTCAGCACTTGATGAGCGCGAAGCCAAGATTGCACGTAAAGAAGCAGAACAAACTCTTTACTCTGCACATCCTGATTTTGCAGAAATACGACAGAGTGACCAGTTCCATGAATGGGCTAAGTCACAGCCGGAAGCAATTCAAGACTGGGTATACAATAATCCTAACAACGTAGATTTAGCGGTCAAAGCTATCGACCTCTATAAGCTAGAAGCTAAAATGCTTACTGAAACTTCTCCAAGTAAGAAAGTACAGTCGCAGCCTGTGTCACCATCGGCAGCAGATATGGTTTCAACTAAAACAAAAACCGTAGATGCTAACGAGCCGAAGGTATGGACACAACGGGAGATTGCTGCACTGTCTATGGATGAGTACGATAAATATGAACAAGAAATCGATTCAGCCATAATTGAAGGCAGGGTAGTAGCTTAATAACTATTGTCTTAAATAAAAGGAAAAATAATCATGGCTAACAACGTATCAGACCAGTTTTTTAGAGAAGGTTCCAACAGCAACTTTGGCACTAGCAGCAACTTTATGCCTGCTATTTACTCGAAGAAGGTTCTTAACTTCTTCCGTAAAGCTTCGGTTGCTGAAGCAATCACCAACACTGACTATGCAGGTGAGATTTCTGCATTCGGTGATTCTGTAAAAATCATTAAAGAACCCACCATTACTGTACATCAGTATGAGCGTGGCGCTGACACAACTGCAACTGCATTGACCGACACCGAAGTAACTCTGGTTGTTGACATTGCTAACGCCTTCAAGTTCATCGTAGACGACATCGAAACTTCTATGTCTCACGTAAACTTCAAGGAAGTAGCCGCTTCATCTGCTGCTTACGCTCTGCGTGATGCATTCGATGCTGGCGTACTGGCTACTATGGAAGCAGGTCTAAGCGCTTCTTCTCCTGACCACATTCTGGGTGGCGACACTACCGCTTCAGCCGCTTCTGGCGTACTGACTGGTACTGACGCTCTGGGTCTGCAACACGCAGGCACTGACCCTCTGGATGTACTGGCCCGTTTAGCTCGTCTGCTTGATGACGAGAACGTACCAGAAGAAGGTCGTTGGATTGTAGCTCCCCCAGTATTCTACGAAGAGCTGTCTCAGTCTGACTCTAAGCTCTTGTCAGTAGATTACAACGGCGGTCAAGGTTCTATTCGTAATGGTCTAGTAAGCTCTGGTAAGCTTCGTGGCTTTAGCATGTACAAGTCTAACAACATGACTGGACTTGTTGCTAACGCTGACGGCCTTGTATTGGGCGGCCACATCTCTGCGGTATGTACTGCACAGACCATCACCAGCACTGAAGTCATTCGTGACCCAGATAGCTTCGGTGACATCTGTCGTGGTTTGCACGTATACGGTGCTAAGGTTTTACGACCTGAAGCTCTCGTTGGCGCATACTTCAACGTAGCATAAGCTGTAACCTAATAAGTGCGGGGGCTGTAAAAGGCCCCCAATCTTTAACAAATTTAAAGGCAAAACAAATATGTCAACATCCTACTTAGACTTAACTAATGAGCTTTTACGAGAACTCAATGAAGTGACTTTAACTTCTGGTTCTTTTGCAACAGCAGTAGGAGTACAACAACACGTAAAAGATTCTATTAATCGTGCATACTTTGACATCATAACTCAAGAACCTCAATGGCCTTTTCTATCTGCTGGCGAAAGCGGCGAAGTAGACCCAATGTACGGAAACGTATATGTCGAAACAGTTGCAGGCCAGCGATTCTATGAACTAAAACCCACTAGCGATTCCATTAAAACAGATTATGGTTCAATAGACTGGGATAATTTTTACGCAACCACTGTAGGAGTGTCTGGCGAAACAGCGCCCTATACTGGTAAAAACCTTAGCTTCATGACTACGGAAGCTTGGAAAACATTTAGACGAGTCTCAGAAAACTTAGATGACGCAGATTCGCAATCATTTGGCGTACCTAATAGTGTTATTAGAAGTCCTGATTCACGTAAGTTTGGCCTTAGCCCTATACCTAATAAAGTATATAGAATTTGGTTTTATGCTTGGAACCTACCAGCAAAGTTTAATGAATATAGTGACGTAGTAGTATTCCCAGAAATGTATACTCCTGTTCTTTTAGCTAAAGCTCGATATTATATCTGGCAGTTTAAAGATAATCCGCAATCAGCCGCTTTTGCACTAGATGATTATAAGAAAGGATTACGTAGCATGCGTTCAAATCTTATTGAAGCTGCTCCGACTACTATTAAAGATGACCGAGTGAGATTCATATAATATGGCAGCTTCGCAACCTTTTGGTATTTCATGCAAGGGAGGTTTAAATACTAACCTCAATCAGCTTGAAATGCTTGCTCAGCCCGGACTAGCTACAAAGCTTTTAAACTTTGAAGTAGACCCCGATGGTGGTTATAGACGTATAAACGGCTACACAGCTTTTGGAAGTACAAGACCAAATTCTGCTAATAAAATTCTAGGTCTTGAAGTCTATGCAGACGGCCTTATAGCATGTTCAGGCGATGGTATTTTCTTTAGTATTGACGGTAATAGCTGGCTGCAAATTAATAGGGCTTCGGTTCACGCAAGCGGCGACAACTACGCAACATTTACTGGAAGAGGATTAGCTGCCCGGACAGGACAGAAGCAAACTAACTTTGCGTTGTATGAAGGAAATACAGACTACGGTCAGATAATTATTTGTGACGGAGTAAACAAACCTTTTTACTTTCACATGGAAGGTACAGGTAGCTTAACAACTCGCACTTTTTTTGCAGAAGAGATAACAGTAAATAATACAGACGCTCCTACTGTTTGTGCTGTGCATGACCACCACTTAGTAGTTGCTGGAGCTGATGCAGCTAAAGATACTATTTTTTATAGTCATAACTTTGAGCCTGAAAACTTTAACGGTGCAGGCGCTGGAAGTATAAAATTATCTGACCAAGTTGTTGGACTTAAAAGCTTTCGTAACGATTTGATTATCTTTTGTCGAAATAGTTTACATAAACTTGTAAACATTAATGATAGCAACAACATTGCTATTTTACCTATTACACAGAACGTAGGTTGTTTAAGCGCTAATAGTATTCAAGAAATTGGTGGTGATTTGGTATTTTTAAGCCCAGACGGAATTCGTTCTGTTGCTGGTACATCTCGTATTGGTGACGTTGAATTGGGTTCAGTAAGCCGACAGATACAATCAGTCATTGAAGAAATTGCAACGGCTGTAAATACTTTTACAATTACAAGCGTAGTTTTACGAAGTAAATCTCAGTATAGATTATTTTATACAGTTGACGGAGAAGCATCTAGAGTTTCTAAAGGCATTATCGGAACACTGACACCTAACGGCTTTGAATGGTCGCAGACACAAGGTATTCAAGCTTCAGGGCTTGCATCAGGTTTTAACAGAGATAGTATTGAAAAAGAATATCACGGTGACCAAAACGGTTATGTATATAATCACAACTCAGGAAATAGCTTTATAGCTTCTGGCGTTCCTTTTGATATTGATGCACAGTACTCAACACCTAATTTTGATTTTGGAGATATTGGAACTCGAAAGACTTTGCATTATGCGAAGGTTTCTATTACGCCCGAAGGCGAAGTACAGCCGACACTTAGAGTCCGTTACGATTACGAAGATACTTCAATACCGCAACCACCCGATTATGTTTTAGATGAAGTACCATTACCAGCAATTTTTGGAACTTCAGTGTTTGGAACAGCTATTTTTGGAGCAAGTAATGACCCGATGCTTCGACAAGCTTTACAGGGCAGCGGGCATTCATGCAGCTTTAGGGTCAGCAGCTTAGATAAAAAAGCACCATACGCAATTAACGGCATATATATAAATTACGTCCCAGCAGGCAGGAGATAACCCAGATGGCAGGAACAAGTTATACACGACAGAGTAGCCTAGTAGACGGCGATACTATTACAGCATCATTGTTTAATGATGAATACAACCAACTGGTAAATGCTTTTGCGTATGCAGCTAGTGGAACTACCGGACATCAGCATGACGGTTCTGCGGGCGAAGGCGGCAACATTGAAATTATCGGTGACCAAGATTTTAAAAACAAAATAGTTGTTGACAGCACCAACAACCGCTGGAGCGTTTACGTTGAAGTAGGCGGCAATGCAGTTGAACAAGTACGCATTGAAGACGGCGTAGTGTATCCTGTGACCGATAGTGACGTAGACCTTGGTACAGATGCATTGCGCTTTAAAGCTGCATACATTGATAGCATTACAGCTACAACATCTTTAACGCTTGGAACTAGCATCACTGTTAGTTCTATTCTAGATGAAGATGATATGTCAAGCAATAGCGCAACAGCGCTTGCAACTCAGCAGAGCATCAAAGCCTACGTAGACTCTCAAGTTACTGCACAAGACCTAGACCTAACTGACGGC
>Ga0233412_10001944_pt1 | contig 10315 bp, 8 predicted proteins | sample Na_anoxic_4_MG_FD_180667 | JGI IMG/M metagenome (GOLD analysis project Ga0233412, IMG submission 180667) | Seawater microbial communities from Saanich Inlet, British Columbia, Canada - Na_anoxic_4_MG | ecosystem: Environmental > Aquatic > Marine > Inlet | place: Canada: British Columbia... | reverse complement strand
CTTCTACTACACGAGTCCAGATATTTTCTGTGGGGTCATTTGGGTTATCCCACCTAATAAAATTATTTTCCTGAAACATACGATTTTTACCGATCTGACTAGGGTCAGTAGGGTTTAAACTCATTATCACAGGATCACCTGTGCTAAATGTTTCAGTTATAAATCCTGTTTGTGAACGTCCTTCGAATGGCAAGCAATTCCACATATAGTTTGCTGGTACACCACCAACCTGTGTGAGGTCATATGTGTCAGGTTTAAGCTCACTAGTTGTGTTACGCATTCCGTAGTACACAAAGTTATTAAGACGTTGATCCTTTAGGAGGTTAGGCAGAGTAGCAGTAACAACATCTAGCGCACTAGTATTGTCATTTAAAATTACTCTGTCAGATATATTTCTTTGTTCCACATATACAAAGCCATCACGAGCAAAAGTGTCTACATCATGATAGGTACCTGTGGGGTCGTTGATGTCGATATAACGACTATGTCCAGCATGGGTACGGTTAATAGCCTTCATCTTACGGATGTTTGAGTTTAGGGTCATGGGAAATACGTTGTAATCCTGACCGTTAACCATACGATCCTGAGTATAGTATATCTGTGGTGCTCTTTCCTTGATAGCCTGAAGTGTTTCAGCTGGCAAACTATTGTTTACACTACGTTGTAAACTAAACTTCAATGTAAGATTATAGGAGTTACCATTTTTACTCACATAGGGAACAGTAATAGTAAGGTTACTCATCTGCTGAGGCTGTATGACATATCTGGATGGATCACTGGGACGATACCATAGTCTGTAAATACCATAGGGTATATTACCAAAGTTACCGTCAGCAAATTTTAATTGTATACCAGAGTTATCTAGGTTGTCAATGCTATAAAGATTTTTGGTGTCTTTGCTAATGCTATTGTAGTTGAGTGTCTGGCCCACTACATTGGGTACTCTGACCCATTGTGCTTTTACTAGACCTGATCCAGTGATCTCTTGTAGATAGGTATCAGTTTCATTTATGTTTATGACCTGTATATCCTGTGTGCGGCTTGCTACCGCAGTAGTAAAATTAAAGTCCTGGTAGGTCATGTTACCCTGATGGAATGCCAGGAAGAAGCCGGTGTCCTTGCTAGCCAAACCATTGCCATCATTTCTGTACATCATGTTAAACAGACTTGCTGGGTTAGGCTGGCGTTCAAAAATAGCACCGTTATCCACAAAGTCTGGGTTTACAATATTAAAAGGCTTGGTGTCACCAGCAATAGTGGCGCTGTACTGGTATGCTATGGGTGCGCTGATTGGTGTATTCAACTGATATAATTCTGTTAGGATATTCCCCACACGGCCTGTTTTAATAGGCGAAGTAAATCTGTTTACGTTACTCATTGCGCTGTTCAGGATACTAATAAACTGTTCATAGCTCTGTGGGTTGTTGGCATCGTCCCAAAAGATTTCTAAGTTGTTTAGGTCAGTACCCTGTGAGTCAGTGAGTGGTTCAGATGTTTTTACACTTACTACTTTTACAAGACCACTTGCTGTATAGTTTCTGTTGGGAGTGTATCCCAACATACGAGCAAGTTTAAATACACTGTCACGACGCTCTGCTGTTTCTAAGAAGTTCTCACGAGTGTTGATGTCCATTCTGAACGCCAAACTCTGTGACAGGTACGCAAGCAATTCTATGATTGCTATAAATTCTGAACTCTCAATATAATCGTTGAAGTTCTCTGGAAAATTAATCTTGACATATTCCACCAGTGCGGCACGAATGGTGTCATAGTCATATGCCTGATAGCTGATGTTCTGGTAGGCTTTATAGGCTACCTTCCAACTCTCAGCCGCAAACAAGTTTTCCTGTCTGGTTACGCTACTCATTATTCGCCCTCAATCTCTCTGGTATATTCCAAGTATAATATGTCTGAGTCATTTAGCAACACATACTTCAAATCTATTTCTATTCTTATGGTATGATCCATGTAGATGATTGTTGTTCTCAAATGTTCCACTCTGGGCTCAGCATCAATAATTCTTGATACATCGTCACGAATCTCTTTTTCAGTGGATTCATCGTCGGGATTCATTAACAGATCCCAAATCAAACTACCGTAGTCTGGTCGCATCACACGCTCACCCTTCTTGGTATAGAACGTGTTAAGCAGGTCGCGTTTCACAAGGTCGCGCCCATCCAGGGTATACGGAGCCCTGACTTGGTCAACTGTACTGAATCCTCTAAACTTTGCTACCATGGTCAATATTTATCTGATTCATTAACTGGGATTTTAATTACTTGACAAAATAAATATCTATGTGCTACAATAGCACTTGGGGCAATAGAAAATTTATTGCGTTACATTAACCGCGCATAGGAGTAGTAATTATGCGTAAGATCGTAAAATCTTTTGATACAGTCTGGGCTAAGGCCGAAGTATTCAACAAGCGAAATTCCAATCGTTTTGTTAGATGCTTTGACAGTCGCGGAAAGTACCTGAGCTTTGGTATCTATGACACGGTGACCAAGAAGTACGCCTTGTTTGATACAATCAACCTCACTGGTAACTTCCGTTACAATGCCTCTGATGTTATTCCAGAGCTTGTACAAATGGAAAAAATGATTAGCAATGCCTAATCTAGTTTTAGTTCACGGGGCAGGTGGTTCACAAGCTGGCTGGAATTATATCAGCCAGAACCTGCCAGGTGGATTAAACATTTTAAGACCCGAATATGATATCATGGCTACTGATCCCTATGTGATCATAAACACAATCTGTGAACAAATTACAGATCGTTTTGGTGATGACAATGTAACGTATGTGGGACACAGTTTGGGCGGAGTGTTGGGAGGATGGATTGCCAGCAATGGTTTAATAAATGTAGACCACCTCATGACTATTAGTGCGCCCTGGAATGGTTCACCATTTGCTCGCTGGCTTAAATTAGTATTTAGAAACAACCTGTTTGAACACATGAATCCAGGCAGTGAGTTTTTAGAGTTTTTACATGAAAAGACATTTCTCAGACCCCACACCAACATAATTACTGTGGGCGGTGGTAACAAGGTAGCCGCGTGGGGTAACAGTGATAACGACGGTACTGTTACAGTTGAGTCGCAAGCAAACACACCACAAGGATTTACCAAAACTGAACACGAGTATATAAATTTAAGTCACACAGAAATTTTACAAAGTGATAAAGTCAGAGATATACTATCCAGGATTATTCATGAATAAATCAGCTGAGCAACTGATAATAGAGCTAGAAGAACAAAGAATGCACATCAAGAGCATGGAGTCAGATCTCAAAGATCTTACCAGACAAAACTATGAACTCATGAAGCGTATTAGCGTATTGTGTGATCAGTTACGGCAATCAGGTATTAGCCTGAACAGCTTTTCCTAATTCTGAATCTTGGTATTGTGGTGTGCGTTGCGCAAAATAATCCTTTTTAACAGCTTTGATCTTTTGTAGCAAAGTTCCATAGTTTTCACCGGCGGGCTTGCTTTCATCTAATATCTGCCTCATATTCATATCATCAGTAGCAGTAAACAATTCTATTTCTACTTGGCGTTTATTAGCCAAATCCTTATTGTAAAGCATTTTGCCGCCTGGCACATCACTAGCAAGCACCCACCCAGCCATTAGTCTGGGAGCATTTGCCATAATAGCTGTGCCTTGTGTGAATGCGGCTTGCTGTTCAGGTGTTCTGGAACCCTGGCTGCCGGCTTGAGCAAACAAGGCGTCGGCTTTCTTGAGTGTTTGTCCCACATTGCTTTCTATAAATTTCTCATTGCCACCTATGCCATCCGCAAAACTTAAAAGTCCTGATTTTTGTGTGTCACCTAGTACACCTGTTACATTACCTATTTCGGCTTCAATTTTACTAAACTCAGTGTTAAGTTTAGATCCTGCCAATAATGCCGCCGCAGGATCACTCATGCCCTTGCTAAAGTCCACAAAGGTATTGCCGTCTTTGTCTGTGACAGCAATACTAGGGAACATGGGACTAGTTGGATCAAGTCCAGAAATGTCTAAACCATTCTCAGCAAGTTTAGCAGTAAGCTCAGAGTTATTGAGTCCATCGGCTATGCCTTCATTTATTAATCCCATGGCTTGAGATTTAAGTCCTGCTATGTTACCAGTAAGTAGATCAGCCATGAGCTGGTCAGCATCGATGCCATATTCAGACAACTTAGCTTCCAGTTCAGATAGTTTACTATTAAGTCCCACAATTTCTTCTTCTAACTGATTACTGGTTGGAAAACGTATGGGTGGAATTGTGGCACCTAGCATACCAATTATTATGTCAAGTCGTTGTATGGCGGTTAGGTCTCCATCCAGCAACGATCCTAAATTATTAAACGCATCAGCGTATGCTTCATATTCAGGAAATTGTTCTTTGAGTTCGTTTTTAACTGCGTCGATTTCTCCTTCGATCTGACCGCTTACTTCATCGTAAGCGCCCTGTATTTGATCTTGTGCGCTTTTAAGGTTTTCTCCAGCTTCGTCTACATAGCCTATGCCTTTCTTGATTACACTCTCACCAGTATCTGGATCTGTTACCACTACATCGCCTGGCGCTGGGTTAGCTGGGTCTCCCGAACTACCAGGGGGCAGGCTGTCCACTATGCTTGACAGGAAGTCTGGATCGCTTGCTTTCTTTATGGGGTCACCCTGAGCATGACCAATGTACGGCTCAGCTGTGATTAATTTTGTACATATGGTATAGACATCCAATGCTAAACCTTCTCTCTTGCCCTGAGTAGGAAAGGCACTTGCGCCTTGCTTGGCAGCTTCACGACTAAATGGTACTAGTTTATCGTCCACATCTGCCATGGGTTTGCCAGGAAGTTTAAATGCTGGTAATGCTATGCCTGGTGGCAAGGGGATAGGAGGTTTGGTGTTTAAGTTTATTAATCCACCGCCAGCACTAATTATGGGTGCCGCCATTTCTAAAAACATGCCCTGTAACTGAAGATTTGTGCTAGCATGTATTAACACACTACCAAAACTTGGAGCACTAATATTCACAGCCGCACCATTGAGCGGGCTAATACCATTGCCCTGCATATTAAGCACACCACCAGCATTGATGTCGGTGTCACCACCACCTGATGTTATTCTGACATTTCTGTCGCCGTATAATTGTAAGCTCTGTTTGCCAGTGATGTTTACACGGCCTCCGTTGCCCAATGTGGGGATACCAAATGCTCCTAGTGCTTCTTGTATGGCACCGCCCACGTATTGACTAGCTCGCATATCGCCGGCGGCTTTGATATTGACATCACCGCCACCCTCTATGTTAACACTACCATCAGCTCTGAGGTTGAAATCTCCCTGAGTTCTCATGTTAATGCCACGCTTGGCATATAAGCTAAAGTTACCGGTGTTATCCATCTCCCACCAAACTTCGCCTCTGGCGTTTATACAATAAATGCTATTTGTGTCATCGCTCAGAAGAATCTGATTACCACCACCCGAGCGCAATCTCATCAGTCTGGAACCATTGATGTCGTCCATGACAAACTGGTGTCCAGCTTTTCTGACTTTCCCCTCGCCCTCTTGTGGTTCTCTGGTGTCCCAGTCACCGGGTGTCTGAATACCGAACACGCGGCTGGGAGATTCTCTGCGGGCACCTGATTTACCAGCACCACGGATATTATCGTTTATGAGTCCTTGTTGCGTAATTTGTTCAGCAATGTCAGCATGCATTGGTCTGGGGGAATTAGCTCCATGTTTACCAGGATCGGAGTTAAGATTTTTTTCTGTTACTGGAGCATTTATAGCAGGATCACCATAGCTAACACCACCTGGATAACCTGGCACACTATAATTATACTGATTAACAATTGGACAACCTATGATCACTGGAAGTTTAATATTGCCGTCTCTGAATGCTACTAAAACTTCGGTGCCTGGATCAGGTGGTATCATCCACATGCCATAAGTGCTCTGGGAATTTGTATAGTTCTTTTCGTCTTTGCCTCTGTTACCTCTGAATGTCTGACCCCAAAATGGGCTTGACCATTCACAGTTAAACCAGTTAGTCTTGATAGTACCTGGGTCACCATTGTCAAAAAAGGCAGGAATAAAGACAGCAATTCTGCCTCTGAGTTGTGCCTCATCCTTGGTGTCTCTGGTAAATCCAGAGTATGTACCCATTAGTTTATTACTACCTATTAGGTTATCCCTGATATAAGGATTCTTAAGACTAATTCCATTGGGCGTTGCCATCTCAGTTATTATCCTCTGGTTGTTTCTTTTGTATTGCATCAGCTGGAAGTGCCTGTTCCTTGGCACCCTGAATATCAATGGTGTATACACCACCAGCAAAATTGTGGTTAACTTGTCTCATCATATAAACGCCTGAAAATGTATAACTTGTGTTAGTGTTCATCCAATATCCTGTGTTTAACAAACTATCCTCGTTAGTGAAATCAAAGTCCCAAGGTCTGGGCGCGGCTATCTCTAGGAAAAAATAGTTATCATCTGTGCCAAAATACCCATACGCAGGCTGGCTACTTTCCTGACTATCTGAACTACTTTGTCCAGCGTTGGTGTTATTATTTTGTCCCTGGCTGGTATCGTAACCCAGGTACCAGGGATCTCCTCTGATAGTCATTTCCACATTTTGCATAAACGCTGCCGATTTCGATTGGTCAACTAGTTGACCAAATAACGTGTTTGATTGAGGCTTGGTAAGATCAACTGTGACTCCTTCCACTGGATTTCTAACAGGAGTGTCAGTTTCTTTTTGTGGTGTTTCTACCTGACTGCGTTTACTAGGACGATTAATATCAGCAATAAATCCCAGACTGTTGAGATCTCCCACATCAATACCTGTGACTTGGTCTAACGCAAAAAAATCTTCAGAGTATTGATATCCACTTTGCTCGGGTGAGTAATCTGGTGACGCGCCTGAGGTGGGGTTGCCTGGATTGATAGTTAAGTTTACTGCTATATTTCGGAGTGTTGCGTCATCAATAGTATTTAAAAACTGGTTAAGATCAGCCTGCGCTCCGCTTTGTATGGCTTGTTCTAGTTGCGCCAACTGGTTGCCACTAAATCCTTGTTGTTCCAGGGTGCTTACCAAACTCTCCAAACCACCCTGTATGCCTGAGAAATCTCCCGAAAACAAGCTATTAATAGTGTCTTTAGCCAGAGCTTCAAAACCTTTGCTTAAACTATCTAGCAAACCGGTTAGGCTCGAATCATCGTCCTTTTCCACATTGTCTGTTTTTTCCTTGGCGTTTGCGGCGTCTGGGCCACCAACTAATCCTCGCTTGGGTGTTAGTAACACAACCTGTGCGTTATTATAAGTGATATCAAGATTAATAATTTGGTCATTCATACCAGTAAACAAATACTGATAACCTTTTCTACAATTACCGCTACCAACCAACTGATCAAATCTGGATTGTACCTCATCGGGTGTGAGATCATCATTTTCTTCTGGCACTATAAACTGGGTACTATCTGCAGATCTATAAAGCACAGGACGATATATAATTTTGTAAGTCGCCATATTTGTGCGTTTGTCAAAACCCATTTCTTCCACACCAGCATTTACTTTGAGTCTTTGTATAAACGCCTGATCCTTTCTACACGACTGATCGTCAATCTCATCAGGATTTTCTTTTCTGCTAAATCTGGCTCTGGCTTCAGGATTCATTGCTAGTATTTTGTGTAATATATCTTCTATGCTTTCCCCAGGCATAAAGTTAACGATATTGGTTGTGTCTTCATCGGACAGAGCATCGTCACTTCCTGTGGATTCCTGACTTTGGTCTATTCTGGTTTCACTAGTGGTGTCAGCGCCGGCGTCAGCTTTATTGAGAGGGGCCTTGCTCACATCACCAGTGTTTACGTCAGGCAATATGAGATTTTCATCGTCAATTAATACTTTGTTGGCATCAGGGGTAGTACTAGCAGATTTTAATAAACCACTGAGGTCGAACTCTACCTCATCCTTGACTTGCTTATCGTTGTTAGATTGATAAAATTTATTAAGACCGTCCTCCAGACTCTTTACCATCTCAGTAATAGTTTTACCCTTGGCTGTGAGGTTTTGATTGAGTCTGTATCTGCGGTTTACAAAGGCCTCGCGTTCCTGTGGTGCTAATTGTATATTGTAAACTGCGCCCGTGGAATCCATGGAACAATCAATATTTGTCACAGATAATTTCCAACGATATGGCCCTATGATGTCAGCTAGTTCGCCACCGGTATCAGTGCCAGCGCCCATGCTAGCGTATAAGTCATCCTCAGCCTCATATCCCAGAAACGCAATTTCCAGGTACATAGTCACAGCCTTTAATCCATCAAGATTTAAAAAACTTCTGGCTAATACTATTTGATCTAGAAAGTCGGCGCGGTTGGGTTGCTTTACAACAATTTCTATACCAGCTAGCCCCTCACCGCCCATTGTGGGGATTGTGATACTTTCTATGGTATTGCCTGCGGTTACACCAGTCTGTGCCAACACCACAGTTCTGTCTGGTGCGGCTGTTAGTACACTATTGGCATTGCCTGGTGCTCCCACGCTGTCTCTGGCAGTAGCACTAGTCTGAGCCGCTGTGCCTGCTTGATCAGTATTGTCAATCAGATAGAGTTTAGCAGTGTATGTACTACTGGCATACTCGTCCAGGATATTTCCATAGCTTTTGCCCAGGAAGGGATGGAATTGCTCTGGTATTGTTTTAGAACCCTGAGGCATTACGAGCCTCCGTTTCTGTTACTCATCAGTGATACCTGATCGCCTAACGCACTTATGCTACCTGCGCTAGGCAAAAAGATTAATGTGCCTGATGTAAAGTCTCTGATGGGGTCTTTTATAATGTCAGGATTCCTCAGAGCAAATACCCACCATAAACGACTGTTATTGTACAATGCGCTGGCAAGTAAGTCAGGTCTTTGATCATACGCTGGATCTATAGCATATTGTTCATCACTAAGAGTAACTTTGATACTGGGTAATTTGTTGATGTCCAGAAAAACACCGTCCAGAATCTGGTTATTTTTAATGAAGCTATCTTTGCGAATTTTAGCCATTAAACAAATCCATCTTTGTATGCCGCGCCATTGGCTATAGCATTTATGTCGTATCTTCTGCGTACTTTGCTTGGTGTGTACTGTGGTGTCAGAGCACAAACTATGTTAAGTATTGTGGGTACATATGTTACCGTACCATCGCCAGTATCAACTGGAACATAATCTACATCGTTTGGTAAGCTCATGCTATAGTTACTAACAATCACTGGGACTTTGTTGTAACCGTGGTCTCCCAGATACTCAAACAGTAACACTGGCGGAGGTGCGCCAGCAGTTTGTTTTGCTACTGCTATGTCACCAAAGTCGCCCTTGGTTGCTATTTTAAAAAATGTCATTACTGCTAACAAGTATCTGGCTTCATACACATCGTTTGCTGTAAAATCTCCAGTCACAGTAATCTCTGATGGAGTAGAGTTTTCATAGCTATGTACAGGATATTGCATGCCTTGTCCAGTATGACTTGAGTAGTTTGCGCTGGCCGCTGTAAACACAGTAGGCGTATATTTCCATATCAATCCATTGCTTTCTTTAATGGGTCGCATCAGGTAATCCTGTAAGCCTTCACCAGGGGAATAAAATCTTTCTTGTCCGCCGCGTTTGGGTCTGAGTCTTGCGCGCCAGTCATATGACGGCCCGCTGGATTGGTTAATCCTAGTGCTAGGTCCAGATGCTTGGTTGAGTTCGTTGAATAAATCAGTCGCTCTGCGGTCATACTGAGCGGCAAAAATGTTACCGTCCCCAATTTGCCCAGCGCCTAAGATTCTGGGGTCAATAGCATTTACAATACTACCAACACCACTGCGTACAATTGGATTATCAATTTTATTCAGAGCTTCTGAAGCCTTGTTGGATAACCAACCCCCTACTGTTCTTTTTGTTAAGTCGAATGCCATACCGATATTTATCTGGATCATTATGTATAGTTTTAATTACAGACCCAGATAAATAGTAGCATAGGTAAACACTTGACACCTATGCTATATTGTAGTATAATAACGGCAGAACAACAATAACACAGGAGTTATCATGGCTGGTAAGAAAGTCAATTATCTAAACAACAAGGATATCCTAAAGGAGATCCATAAGAGCAAGATGAGCTTTTGCTGGCTCAAGGCTAAACAGTATCATCAGTTTGACATCATACTTGACAACGTGTCTGAAATTAATGAATTCAATCTGGATCAAGCCAAACAAAATCGTGCTAATCGCATTCAGTCAGAAGCATACGCTGAAGCCATGAAGCATCACGACACCAAGGACTATCGCAACAAGCCCAAG
>Ga0233412_10001943_pt1 | contig 10318 bp, 8 predicted proteins | sample Na_anoxic_4_MG_FD_180667 | JGI IMG/M metagenome (GOLD analysis project Ga0233412, IMG submission 180667) | Seawater microbial communities from Saanich Inlet, British Columbia, Canada - Na_anoxic_4_MG | ecosystem: Environmental > Aquatic > Marine > Inlet | place: Canada: British Columbia... | reverse complement strand
TGATGTCCTGCATTGACGGCAGTTCAAAGTCTACATTTGTAGCCTTGATGTCACTGTCTTCCTGCATACAGAGATCGCATGCGGTTCTCAGTCTCATGTCACCATCGATGAATGCCCGCATTTTGTATAGTGCGAGGAGAATCAGCATATTGGTTGCTTTTTCGAATCCATAGCTGCGAATTTGAGCCAGGTCGAGATTGTAGTACAGGACGATTTCGCTTGCTGTATACTCTTCTCTGCTGTACGGGATATTCCCATATCCAGCGGCTGCGTTCTTGACATCATCGTCATCGTCAGTGCTTTTTTCGGTACTTGGAGATACCCTGTCGTTTTTCACCCCGCCGAATGCCACGACCTGGACATCATATGCCTCAATAAATGCTCCCAGTGCTCTTTGCAGTCTAAGTCTTCCATCGATTTTCTCCATGAACACACCATGGATCAGGGAGTTGACATCATATCGCAACAATGCCTCGAGGAATTGTCTTCTGTTGACTGGCATCTTGGACTTGTGTTTAATTTTGGTACCGTTTTTCTGTGCTTCTTCCTTGGCTGCCTTTTTCTCGGCTTTCGTCTGCCGTCTGTCACATCCCATGCATTCGGCAAGTTTAGCAATAAAATCCCCCTTTTCATCCTTGAGGGTTGCCTGTTCGATGTAGACGGAATTCAATCGATGGGCTTCCAGTATCGAGCTTGTAAGGAAGTTGTCATCCTTGGCAACACACACATGACTCAGTCCTTCAAGATCTTCGTGGAGTCTATCATTGGCTTCATCCCAGCATTTTGCCTCCAGGTGATTGGTCATGCTCGCAGTACTCTCGAGAATCATTGAGTTACCCCTGCTTCCTGGATATACTGATGCACCAATATCCGGGAAGCCTGTTGGCTGGAAACGTTCTCCCTGCAGAGGTTTTATATTGAAGGAGAAGAGCAGGCGGCGAATTCTAGCGATTGCGGTTAGATCGATGTTCATGATGTGTACCTTTTTTATTTGTTTGTGAGTTTTGATGCTATTCTGTTTGCTGTATTTGGATTGATTGGGAATACGAGTGCTGCTGCTGTTTTTATCGCGTTGTCATGTGTTGTGATGCACTGATTCACCGAGGATCTTATTCCAGATGATTTAAGTCTTCTGTTGATGATTTTGAGTGCTCGAGATGATTGTCCAGTTGAGAGACATCTGAATATTGATGGATCTGTTCTGATATTGATTTTTTCATTTAACAAATATGACATATGACACAGCTTTGTCAAGCCATAAAGTGCAAATTGTGGTCCACCATGTTCGAATTCAACTTTTGGCATTGGGGGTATATCCTTTGATTTCCAGTCTATGGCACACATTGGTCTCAGCAGCGACAGCAGTAGCCTCTCGTCGACATTGCCATTGAGGTAGTCGTCAATATCAGATAGCCGTGCTCCAAGCCTGTAATTGCATGTTGTGAGCGGATATTTGCCATCCTTCAGCAACATTCTCCCTACAACGAACATGGCAACTTCTTCAAAGCTTGAGATATTGCTTTTGACACTGGGTTTCTTTTCCATGTTGTTGTCAAAATAATTGCCGTGTGGATTCAATGGGGCTATGTGTGATCTGATACCATGTATCCCACTCTGTTTGTCATTTAGGACTATCTGTGACGCAAAGGATACCGCCAGTCGAACTTCCGGAGTATCCCATCCAATCATATCAACCCACTTATGGCTCATTACGGGGATGGGCATCAGTCTAATACGTGGATCCGAGGTATACCTGTGGCTACGGATCAGCTGCTCCTCAACTCGTCCGATTGCGACAAAGAGATTCTTCCACACCTCTGGACGATCACTGTTGTGACAGCATTGCAGTATTGCATTGTTGCATACTGCAGAGACCTCTATCAATCCAGCTGGCGCCTTCGGATTGGTGAAGCTTACCACTGTCGTTATCTTGTTTAGCCAGCTTTTTATTTCGTCGATAAGTCCAAGTTTATCATTCTCCTTCACCTCGAATCTTCCGACTGGCGTTGCATAGTGTGCACGTCCATTTCGTTCGATATATGCAAATCGCTGGAATTCATCGATGCCACTATCGATACCCAATGATCCTATTGCCATGGCGAAGTCACTGGTACCCTTGACATCATGTCCATTCAAACTGCATCGTCCCTGTCTTATGATATCGGACAATTCGTTGTATGACATAGCTGATTTCCACAGTGGCATCCACTGTTCGCCTCGTTTACCCTCTCCGTTTGTGGCAGACGCATACCCTGCCACTTCTGATCGGACAACAAATGGAGCGGAAGCACTGGAGTGGCTGTTTGATTTGCATCTCCTGGTAACCGCTGTACCAAACGCGAGTGATCCTTCGATAGACATAATCAGTTCAAATAGATTGATCATACCCGGTGTTGTTGATCCCAATCCAAAACTGATACCGCCAGCTGGCTTGAATTGTCCCATGGTCCCTTCGACTTGGCTATATGAGCAGTCATCAAACAATGCGGCATTGATACAGTTCATTGTGCCCTTTTGGGGGGATCCATCATCGAGATCATACAGTTTCGCCAAGTTCATGATATAGCAGCAGGAAAATTCAAGTCTCCCATCATTTCCTCCACTACCCAAGAGTGGCGAACATCTCTTGTTGCCTTCTTCGGTCATGATATTGCTGGTGTGTAGCCATTCGCGATAGGTGTCTCTTGCCATCAAATACTGTTTTGAAAGCATATTATTTTTGTCTTTTGTATCGTTGCAGCTTTCGATGGCTTTTTGGGCAGCCTTGATTCCCCTTTTCATTTGGCGGAATCGTGTTGACTTTGATCCAACTATTTTTTTAATCAAGGCGGAATTTCGGGTTAGTGATGATCCCTTGTTCCATGGCGATAGAATTGCTGCCGGCTCATATTCATGCAGGAAGAATTCAAGCAATCCGATACGACTGGCGGATGTAGCCAAATGGAATGTGTCATTTTTCCACCATCCCCGTGCATCTTCATCGAGTTGTTGACATACGATGCGTAGGACGGCTATTGCTTTCAGGTAGTTAGCCAGTGGAACTGGTGCGCATCCATTCAGCTTATGTATATAGATCTGTTTCATTATTCTGCTTCTCCAAGAATAGGATCTTGTTTTGTTGATTGCGAACCGCGGCAGTCTGCTGCGCGTATTAGGCATTCGAGGTATGAAAGTGTAAATGGTCCATGTAGTTTCATGAGATCATTGATACGTTCAATCCAGCTTTTCCCATATCGTGATCCGAGTCCACAATTTGCAGCATCGAGATTTAGTTCAGTACCGGGCACCTTGACTATATCTCCATTGATGATGAATCTACATTCAGGCAATATGTCTCCATTTCTTATTCCACGAATGGGTCGTCCCATTCCAATAAATGTGTTCTGTTCCGGGAATTCCATATCACGCAGTGATGCTCTCCAGCGCCCTCTTACCTTGCCATGATGCGAGCATATGAGGTAGATAAGGAGATTGAAGTCATCTTCCGACAATTCGACCAGTCCCAATGGATCAGATGTGATTTTGGGTTCGGTTGGTGATTGGATAATTCCTGCGGTAATCCATTCCTCAAAATTTCCGAGTAGTGCTGAATGTAGCGGCTTGCGTTCACGCAGATATTCAAGACACGCAATTGTGCTTGCCAATTCGTGTCTCAGTCCTTTTCGCGGACCATGCTCCTGGGATTCCCCATAGAAGCGTGAAATATGCACCCATGCATTCGATGGTGCCTTTGCCAAATCACTGCAGTCAGGTCGATTGTCACCCTTGATGTTGGTGGCAAATGCCGGATGGCATTTACCCCAATCATGAAGGATAGCCGCCAGTGTCAAGACATGTTGGATGTTGGCTGGTATATCTGCTATTTCATCGAGTATGTGACGCATTACTGCAACTGCTTCAGAACCGTGGAATGCAATGGTTTGATATGGGTCTTGGCTGCGATCTTCTCTTGCTTCAGCCATGTCTGTTAGATCACATTTTTCCATGATTGTATCTTCGGTGTCTACTGGTACTGGCATCCCTGTCGGTGGATCCATTGTCAATCCAAATTCGGTACTGTATCCACCAATTGATGCAGGAACTGCAACGATTGCTCCAGGAATAAGGTTTTCTTTGGTAATCAGTTCCCATCTTCCTTCGGTATAATCCCAGCACCAGGCACATTTTTGTTTCTTGAATTTCAAGCACTTATTCGCGTCCTTGAATAGCCATTTTTTGGTTGCGCTTATTGGCGAAGGGCATAGTGCCCTTTTCATTGGTTGCATTTCCGGCTCTGGGGTGTCGGTTCCAGGAATCCAGAAGATAAAGATATTCCCATTATCCCCAGAGCGCACGAATCTACTGATATCTGTGTCTTCTCCATTGAGATCGAGGGTCGTATCAAATAGTTCTTCCAGTTCACTGCGCATCAACAAATGCTTGTAGCTATATGGATAAAGTTGAGCAAGCCTTTCAGGTGACAAACCTTCCTCGAACTCTTCAATTGCCTTGATTCCGCCACCGTCAAGTTCTTTCAATGCCGCACGTGCAGTTTTTACATCTGCTATATTATATGGGAGCGTCATTTCTATTTCCCACGCCTTCTTCTCTGCTTTTTTCTTCTCGGTTTTGTACTCGACAATGATCAGTCGTCCTACGCCACCATAACGTGCACATCTGCCAAATCGTTGGATAAGTGATGCCCATGGAGCCATTTCAGTTATAACAGTCCCTGCCGATATATCAGTTCCGGCTTCTGAGATTTGAGTGGTTATCAGAATGAAGTTCGTTCCTTTTTTGCAGTGGTTCTTGGAAAGAAATTTACTAATCCATTTTTCTTTCTCTTTTCCACAAAATTTACTATGAATCAAATAGACTTTGGTGATTTTCTTTGCTATCAGTTGTTCTGCAAGTTCCTTGGCTCGATCAATAGTATTGCAGAAGACCTTGGTTATACATCCGTATCCTTGATCCTCTTGTTCCAGATGTGCATTAATTACGAGATCACAAAAACGAGTAGCATCATTTTCATTTACTGTCTTGAACTCGATTGATTTCTTGATATCCCACAGCCCCCCATGTCGCTCTTCCTTGGGGATAGTGGTAATCTCTCGTTCCAGTTTATTCATTTCATGATTCGACTCAATTGTTTTGAGCCAAGCTGGCTGTAGGGTGGCACTCATCAACCATGAATATGTGGGACGCAGCAGTTTGTCTTTGTCCTGTGAGCGGAATGAATGGAGTTGAACTGCGGTAATTAGTCCCACATCCATTAGTTGTATTTCATCGAAGATCCAAAGGGAGTCTTGGTTAAGCAATCCGCATTCCATTGGCCAGCGCGCACGTCCGCATGCATATCCTCTATTCATGGCACGTGATACAAGCATATCTTGGGTGCCAATAATAATGGCTTCATCTTCTGGATTCAGATGCCAGTCTTCTTGACTTTCACCTCCCATGAGGACATGTACTCTAATCTTGTTCATCCCTATCTTGGCAAGTATTTCACGAATCCCAATAGCTATTTGTATGGTTAATGATCGTCTAGGGCAACAATAAACCAACCGCCGCGGCCATAGCTGATTACCAAGATAAAGTCGATTGTATATCCAGGCACATACGGCAGCAAGTGTTTTCCCAAATCCTGTAGGTATTCTTACAAGACGGTTTTTACATTCCGAATCCACCCCAAGCTTGTATTGATAGCTGTATGGAGTAGTAATTCCAGTCAACATTGTAAAGAAGGCTCTGAAATCCATCATATCATATCTCTTTAATTTAAGGTTAATTGTTCTCAATGATATACAATGGCACACATAACTATAATGTCAAGATAATTTTGATATCTTTTTGCCCGTGAATGATATCTATACAGAAAAGCCGCAATACTGTTTTATGGTATCACGGCTTCGGGCAAATTTTGGAATCAGCTGATTTTGTCCCAGGTGTATATAATATCATCGGCGCCCGAGGTATCTACCCATGATCCCCAGAAGCGATCCCCCATGAGATAGTCTGAATATGTAGGCATGTAGTTGGCTGTAACAACCTTGTTGAGATCACTCTTTGGGGTAGCCGTGCTCGTGGGGTTAAATGATGGATTGTTGCAGCTCCACGAAATCTTGTCACCTATATCCACTGCCCCCTTGAGGTCATAGAACATGACACGATTCATTGCTGCGGCATATGTGCTTCCGCCGGATGTGGACTTTGAAAACGATCTACCCATCAGAATATTTGGAGCCAGTGTTGTATTTCCAGATGTTCTGATGGTAAGCCACGATTGACCAACCATTGTCTCGGGGTAGAAGTAGGATTTGTATTGTGTTCTCTGTATACTCATCGAGCCTCCTGCCGGCGCAGCAGTGATATCATATGATTTACCCGAGTCTGCAGGTAGAGTCCATGTATATCCTGCCCAGGCAGCAGTACCACTGCGACCTGCCACTGAGATCCTTACACCTGTGGGGATAAAATTCTGCGAGGAGGAAGAGGAATTCGAGGAAGAGGAGGACGAGCTTGATGTCATCATTTGTTCGAGGACGGCTCTTGGTATACTGTTTTGCGTACCCCAGGCAAAGATTCGCATTGCGCGTTCTTCATCACTGGGAAGATCGATAGCACCACTTTTGGTAATGGGGTCCAGTACCTGTCTGGACGAGTCTTTGTTTGCCAGATCGTTCAGGACTGCTTGAATTTCATCCTGGGTGGCAGTCTTGTCAAATTTCTTGTTGTCGATCCAGTCCGTCATTGCTGCTAGTGTATCAAAAATCATTCCCTTTTCCTCCGCTATGGGTATGGGAATAATTTCAATGCTTTGGTGGTCTTTCCCTTCTGGCACGTGGAATTAGGTCGAGGACCCCAGTTCTCGCAACAGTTTTTCTACCTGTACGACCCTTTGGTTTGACACCCATCCTGTATTTTTGAGTTTCCCGAGGACCCCATATTTCACAGGTCCCCTTCGTGCCATTTCTGCAACTGGAATTCCCTTGTTTTGCATGATTCTGATTTGATCAGCCAGATCCTGTCTAATGGATCCCATGCTTGATTTTTTGATACCTGCTTTAATCCTCAGTGCAGTAACATATACCTGGGAGATTCCCAGTCGTTTTGCCACTTCTGCGTCAGTAAGCTGTTGTGGTGCAAGTTTTTTGATTCCGGCGATATACATTTCTGTATTTCTGACAGGCAGTTTGTGCTTTCTGAACACATTGATAGCCTTTGAGTTGGAGATCCCCAGTTTATCTGCGATTTCCTTGATTGGGGCGTTGTCCTTTCTCAGCTGCACAATTTCCATTTCCATTTCAGGGGTACATCCTCTTGATGGGATATATCCATATGGTGGTGGTTTCATTACTGCGAGTAGAATATCCACTGCGGTATTGATATTTATGGTCTTGGCATCCTGGAATTTTGACGGGGATCTCATTCTTAGATAGAATTCAGTCCTTGTCATCCCATATTTTTTACGGTATTCATCAGCCATGTCGATATATCGTTTTGATTCTATCGTGGTACTGAGTTGATAATGTGTAAGCATAATCATTCTTATTCGTTCGAAGGTCAGCCCGAGCTCTTTTGCTGTTCGGGATATACATCTACGGTCATCCCTGAATCGGAGTGCTATTTGTCTATTTCTGCTGTGCATTTCAGGTTGAATCTTTCTATTGCCGCCTGGTGGCAATCTTACCGCTGGTGCATTTTCATCCAGCATTTGTTTCAGCACTTCAATGGTTCTGATATTGGTTTTTCGTTTTGGGTTTCCGCACAGATCTCTCAATGTGGTGGAATTGATACCCCATTTGCTGTATATCCTGCGAATTGCCACATCTGGTCGGTCGAGGTATACTTTGAGTGCATTGTGCATCTCTATTGGCAATGGGGCTGTGGTACACGTATAGTATTTTTTATGTCCGGACATTTTGTGGATCCTTTTTATGTTGTCGGTTCTTCGAGTCGTTGCAGCATTTTTTCAATTTTGATTTCATTGGCGGGTGTTACGATACCCTTGCTTATGAGTCCGGTAAATGTTTTGTATTTGATGCCTGCGATTTTGGACAATTCGAGTTTTGTTATTCCGAATTCCTCAACTCTCTTGATTCGCTTGACGAGGTCCCAATTTTCCCACTTGTGACGTTTGGGTCTTGGTTTTGCCTTTTTGACTGTGGATATCTTGAATGCATCATGGCTGGAGTAGACATTTTCTTTGACTGGTGCTTTGGGGGTGGGTGGCATTATGCCCTGTATTTCAGACGTTCGGATGAATTTCTTCTTGAGCTCAGGTGCCATGGTCTTGGTTCCAGTTGATTTGTTGCTATTGGTAACTATATCCAGGATATTGACAGCAGTGGAAAGGGACATTGTTTCTTTCTTGCGTCTGATGATATTTGTCGAATGTCCAACCCATCTTGAAAATGTTATGGCAGCAACTGCATATTGCCTACAGTAGTCCTTTGCCATTTGCACATATGTAGCAGCAGGTACTCTCATTTTCAGATCATACATTTCGAGGGCGTATGTTGCTTCACGATGGGTGATGCCATATTTTGTGGGCATATCCTTGATACTTCTTGGATCATCGAGGAAGGCTATGGCTATGGCTTTGTTTCTGGCTCGTTTTTCAATTGACAGTTTACTCATTGTTATTCCTCTGTTTGTACACGTGCTGTTTCAAATCCATTGGTATGCTCGGTAACCAGGTTTATGATGTCATCCGCATGGGGTCTGGACGAGAGATGTTTGAGGGTGTCATATTGATCCTTGTATTCCTGCATGATATCAGTTGTGTCATCGGGTTCATCGGTGATCCTGACATATACGTCATTGCCTGAGACAAAATCGACGACACTTTCCCTACTGATTTCGATCATGGCTGTTTTACATGTGAATTTAACCCATGGTGGGTCTTCAAGTATCGAGTAGGCTGATGCGAACAATTCGGGTGCATTGACTTTCCATTGTGCATCTGCATCTGTCAGTACAGAGTCGAATGTTTCCTTTGGTTTTTTGGGATTGAATAGCAGCTTCTTGGCTATCTTGACCATTGGTTTCACGCCGTGCAGGGCGAGAAGGGCGAGCAGGCATGCTACGACGACGAATATGCTGCTGTCTGCCAGATTCATTGTTTTTACCCCTGTTTTGTTTGGCTGATTGGGAATTCAGGCATTGGATCGAGCACCCAGTTGAATGGGTCGTTCTGTCCACCACCAGTGCGAGAGGTGAGCATGGTATGACAGTTGTCGCAGTGGATTGATGTTCCAGCGAACGGGCTTGCTGCGTGGGGACCATCCTGAAGTGTTTGCCAGCATTTTGGACATATCCAGATACCCTCTACACGCTCACTGTTTTTCCATTTGTCGCGACTCGACATTGCATTGAATTCTTCGATGCTGGGTCCAGGTGCGAGAATGGCAGTTGTCATCTTCTGAATTTCCTCGTAGGATTTGTCCTTGCTGGCATGGAAATCGACACATACCTGTCCACCAAGGATTTTTTCTACCAGTTCTATGGTCATTCCCCAATGGTTATCTGATTCTTTGATGTCGTAGAGATTGCATACGAGGCAGAACATTTCCCGGATTTTCCTGCCGCCTTGAGCAATTTCAATCGAATATAGCCTGTCAATATACTGGAGTATTGATTTAATCGTATCGTCAACTGCTACGATCATCCCGGCATTGATTTTTGATAGTTCTTTTGACGATATGGTATCCAGTGTGAATTGGATTAATTCCAGCTTTACCGCGTCTGTATTTGCTCTGAAGTGTGGGGTCATGTGGCAGGTGCCCTGATCAGCTCCAGACATGATTGCATCTGCCAGCTTGGAGGAGCTGGTTGCAAATAGTTTCAGTGTGGTTCCGGTCAGTTGAATGTGTTTGCCGTTGATTGTCTCGTACATGATCTATTTTCCTTTGTTTATACTGTACGATAGCATGTATTGAGGAGATGTCAAGTCAAATATTGCAATTAAGTTTTAGGTCTACTCGTCTTCGGTCATCAATTGCGCGCATTTTTTGCAGACTCTGGATAGGGAAAGATCCACTGGGGTATTCAGATCCCAGCCCAATTGGGAATGCACACGTCCGCATAGGCTTGGTGTGTCTATGCCGCCCGAGAGCTTACGTCCCACATCGGTTAATGGACGGATGCACCAGGGGCTGATTGATGTGGCGAATGCTGATTCACAAAACGAATATTTCATAATATGTTCTCCATTGTACTATACAGTAGCACGTGTCGAGGAGATGTCAAGTCAATTTGGTAAAAATAAGTCGAGAAGTCTATAAAAAAATCATCGTTGCTGCGTCGACTTCTTTTTTGAATTCGGTAAAGGTATCCT
>Ga0233412_10001942_pt1 | contig 10323 bp, 13 predicted proteins | sample Na_anoxic_4_MG_FD_180667 | JGI IMG/M metagenome (GOLD analysis project Ga0233412, IMG submission 180667) | Seawater microbial communities from Saanich Inlet, British Columbia, Canada - Na_anoxic_4_MG | ecosystem: Environmental > Aquatic > Marine > Inlet | place: Canada: British Columbia... | reverse complement strand
ATGATTGATTTCTTAGAACACTCAAAGGTAATTTTGTAGTAGCTTCTGTTCCAGTAGTAGGAACGTATCTAACAGAATCCAATGTGCCACTTACATAATCAGTTCGACCTACAGAGGTGGTATCAGTAGTCATTGTAAAGGTTATGTTTCTTTTGTATAACATTTATTTAACCCTTTTTATTTTTTTAGTTTTTTTTTACCTAAAGCTTTGCCTTTACCTTTTTTAGGCTCAGGTTCTGGCTCAGGTTCTGGCTCAGGATCTGGCTCAGGATCTGGAATAGGCTCTGGAATAGGCTCTGGCAATATTAAAACACCATGATCATTGTATGTATAATCTATAGAGCCACCTGAACTATCTGATAGTGTGATTATCTTGTTATTTAAGGATATATCCTTTCCATATATGCCATCATATTTGTATGATATAGGCTGGAGTGTTCTTTCTGGAGACATTTTATAGGACAATGCTCCCATACTACCATTAGCTAAAAATATAAATTCACCTACAACCACATTCTCAGCTATTCCACCCTGATCATCTGCATCAACAAATGATAATGATGTGCTATTATTAAAACTATAGGCTTCTAAGCCCTTATCTCCTGCTGCTCTATAGCCATAGGAGCTTCCAAAAACTATTCCCATATCTTCATATATTCCCATTTAAAACTCCTTATTGTTCAAATCTTTCAAATCCAAAAGCTTTGCAATTAAAATCATCAGCGTCTGTGCAATCGTCTTGGATGGTGATATAAAATTTTTGTGCGGTTCCAGCATCAAGCTTAATACCGTATGGGTACATTATTTTAGTAAAATCCATACTCACCATGATACCATAATCGTTAGTGGCTCCTAAATTTCTAAGTTCCCAAGCAGTCGGAACACTACCATCAGTCAATCCTAGTCTTAAAAAATCAGAATTACTCTTGGGTGTGTCTATGGTTACAAAATTACTATATGTATTGCGATACCAGATCTTTACACCATTTGTTAATGCAACATTGGCATCGGCAAACTCCCACAAATAAGCAGCAGACCCATATCCTATAAGAAAAGCTATCTTACTAATGTATCTATCTCTAGTTTGACTAGCTGGAATCCAGTAATCAACAGCAGTGGCAGAACCATTTACGCCTAAATCATTACTACCTGTTACTGTACCATCGTCAGTAAAATATTGTGTGAATATTTCACAGCATTGTGGGAGCATGGGAGGGCTATTAGTGTGAGAAACCAATAAACCGCAATCTATAACCTTAGCTTTGGTTCCCCTCCCATCTCCATCTTCTATTTGTGATTTAATTGACATTAACGATTCTCACTATCATATACAAAGCTAATTCTAGAATAGACTGTTCCATCGGTATGATTGGATCTAAATTTTATTTCAATTGTATCATTTTGAGATAAAGATATAGCACCTTCCTTATTGAATACCTGCATTTTCGCATTACCTTCAGGATACCACCTATCGAATTCAGTGTATGTGCCAGCCATAGTGGGATTATTATCTGTACATGTAGCATTAGCCGTTTTACCAGATCCAAGATTCATATTCACTGGAGTTACTACTGTTCCACCAGATCCAACAGTCCTCCCAGTTCCTATAGAAAAGAATGTATCACTACTAAAAGCACCACCAGATAGAGTTATTGGTTGCACTCTGATGTAAGTTATATACATAACCTTAGACGTATGAGTGTTTTTAATATGTAATACAGTAAATGTTGAATTATTAACGGCTGTAAAATCACCTATTACTTGATAGGCATCTCCGTTCTCTGATCTATGCCTTTGAATACTTTCAAATACTGCTCTTACTGAAAGTTCATTCTCATTAGTAACATGAGCTTTATATCCTGTCCCTTGTCCATCTTCTATTAACATTTTTTATCCTCATCTGTAAAAATTTCTTCTGTCAAAGATTGTAAATGAAGATTTGTAAATTTTAATAAATCAACCATTTCTTTCAATAGACACTTTACATCGCTATCAGCTACTGATATTTTTCTATCTCCACCCTCAGTAGATATTAAAGATTGCAAATCTACACTCTTTGAAGACCATTCAGATCCTGTCCAAATATATAAATCCTTAGTATCCTCCTCCCAGAAGGTAGCCCCTGGGAGTTCGGGTATGGGTTTATCATCGTAAGAAAAACCAGTGAAATAACAATTGCTATTAAATGTTCTAACTGTCATAATCTACCATCTACATTAAAATTAATTTTCTGGAATCTTAGCTATGTCATCCTGTGGTCGGATTTCCTTAGCATTAGACATCCAGCATTGTTCTATGTAACTCATATTATCAAGAGCACCCTGTAACTGTGCCGCTTGTTCCTTAAAGCCTTCACACTCAACACGGAACTGGTCTATGCTCTTGGTTAGTTCGCCTATTCTAGCGCATGTGTTTTGATATATTGGCGTGTTGGGGTCCATCTGATCTTTAAGACCATTAAGACTGTTAACCTCTCCCGCTAGATGTTCTGCTTCACCTCTGCATTGCTCGAATTGCTGTCTGGTTTGATTTACCCTGCCTTGGAGTTCCTGTCTCCTTGCGTCCATTTTAACTCTCATGGAACAATCGCTCTCGAATGGATACATCCACATAGCTTTAAGTAAATCACACTTCTCTGGGACATAAACTTTAATACCCATACCACGAGCTATGCCTACAAAATACTCAACACTTGGCCTTTGGTATGAGTATTCGTTACCCATTCCGAAGCCACCCTGAGCCATGTCAACACCATAAATATGAATATGCTCAAAACCTACACCGCCGTGCTCTCTTGCTAAAGCAGTCTCAAGTATAGCTACAACCAACATCCAACTTATGGAATTAGTAAAGTAAGTACCGTACCTGCTCGTTATCATATCTTTAATACATGGAGCACCATCTTTACCCTCTAGAAATGGTACACTCATTGGTATCTCTGGAACTAGATGCTGCATGTAGCACATAACACCGAATTCACTTAATCTGTCCCCTAGCCATCCATGATGACTGTGATCTCTTCCTACAGCAGCTTCGTAATCGTGCTTGTGATGTATCTGGAACCAACGAGTGACCTTCTTCATAAAGTCTTCTTGGTTTGGTCTCCAGGCTATATAAAGCTGATTCAATCCCCAAATTTCTACATCGTCTTGATCAAATAGATATTTAACATCAAACATGCTACTTGGTGCAAAGCCTACTATTGCTACTTTGTTTTTATCCCTGTAAAGTGGGTTGCCATCGTCGGTTAGCCATTCTGATCCAACAATGGGGCCGTCGCCTCCAGACTTAACGCCTATGTTCATTTTTGGTCTTACGATTTTGGTATCTTTTACTATGATGTCTTCTTTTGGTATATCGACTATGAGATTTTTCTTAGGCTGTGATATGTTCCTTTCACTTATTTTCTCTTTTATTTTAGCTAAAAGATCTGCCTTTGTATATTTTTTGGCACCCTTTATACTAAATGCATCTTGTGCTACTTGGATTAATTCCACCTTGGTCATTGTGTCGATATTTCTGGCATTACTCTCCATGAGTTTCCCCCTCCCATAAAAATTAAAAGTAATGTGACCCCACAATTAAGTAGGGCCACTTGATATACTAAGTTGAACTTGAAACGGTATACTTAACTCCAAAATTCTGTGTAGTAGGAACAGCTACAGTACTTAACAGCCATTGAGAACTACTAATAGCATTAAGCTTAATTGTAAGACTGTCACTAATTGCTGATGTAATTGCATTAGTAGATACTGCAACAACGCATGCACTAGAATTAGCACTAAAGATTCTAACTGGATATGCATTTACTGCACCAGTAGAAAGTCTAATAGCACAAGGAGCTGAAGATATTTTAACTATTTCTTTAATATCTCCAGCACTCGGAGCTTTCATCAAGAAAACTTGTTTGATTGTATTGTTAAGTATTGATACACCGGTAGGGCTAAGAGTAGCATTACCTGATGTATGAACAACTATATTTTTATTTCTTATGACACCACTAGATTCTAACTCTATTGAAGCACCATCAGGGACTATCAATTTCCCATCTTGGCTACGATAAACCCTTCCAGTGTGGTGTCCTACTTCGGTACTAGCCATAGTATGACCTCCATTGAAAAATTATTTAACCCAGGAGGGAGTAATCGGATGACCAGGCATTCCCAGTCTGAACCAACTACTCCCTTATAATACTAGGTTGATGGGCTTACAAGCAGTGCGCTCTGATCTATAAGAGTAGAATCATAAAGACTAGTTGCACCAGGTCTACGGGTATTATACAGAATCACAGTACCCGTCTGGCCTAAGCAAGAAGTATTAGTTACTGCAAAACGGATATACTCTTTATCTGGTTTGTAGACATCCAGGTAAACTGTTTTACCTTCAGCAGTATTCCTACCCTTAGCACCAGATGTTACAGCTATTACTGTGGTAGATCCCATATTGACAAAAGTACCACCAGAGTCAGTAGAACCCTGTACTCTTAAGTAAGCCGTCTTGCCGCTTACTGGTTCAAAGTCTGTAGACCCTCTGAGGATGTATACACAACCCTCAGCATTTCTCATGTCTATAACACCAGAAAATATAGTGCTAGTTACACCTATACTTGGCAATCCTGTATCTGGAAGGATTGTTACGTTATCACGAAAATTCATCTTTTACCTCCAAAGAAGAAATTATTATTTGGTAAAGTGCCCCATTGTTTGGGGCACGTAATTTATATATTAGACTATGCTAACTTAACTCTAGAGAAGGCCTCACTCAAAGCAGGCATGCCGTCAGTTTCCATTAGTACTCTAAAGCCAACCTGCCATGTATCAGCATAACGCTCATCCAACCTTCTGATCTGAAGATCAAGGGAATCAGCAATGTGATACCATTTGAAGTCTCCAAATATTCCTACATAGAGGCCAGAAGTGAATGTGTTAGGAGCAAACTCAGACATGAAGTATGGTCTATCGAGAATAGTATCTGGACGATCAGAAGCAAGTCCTTGTCTCCAGAGGTAATCACCATCCCCACTTTTTAATTTTCTTATGTCCCTGATGGCGTCGCGATGAAAGATCCAGGAACCACTATTCATATACTGAGGCTTAACATTATATTTACAGTTAATAATACCATCTGCCTTGATAGCACTAGCAGTATTTCCTGTTGAAATATCTCTATCGGTATTTATACCTGCTTCACTTGCAGTGAAAATACCTAGAGGTTTATTAGCTCCTGAACCTGTGAGAAATGCTTCCTCAGATCCCTTAGCTATTTTATAGGACATTCTCTCTATTACTTTATCTTCAACATTGATAGCTCCCATTCTAAGGAGTTTTTCAGATATCTTGATGAGTCCAGAAAGTGGGTGTGGGTATAACTCTCTCTTGTCGAAGCTCATCGTGGTGTCTTCAGCAGGAGTTCTTATTTCGTAACCCCAATTGAAATCAGCAGGATCATTCTCAAGAGCTATCTGTCCAAGACTAGTTGCTTTAGGCACAGTATGAACTGTTCCAAGCTGTCTCATATAAAGAGCATCGTCTACTTTCTGTATAATAGTAGATACCATCTGCTCAGGAAGAACTAGGTATCCCGCTTGCGTATCCGAATCGGTTTGGAGTGCTCTAATCTGCTTTATATTCTCACCACTTCTAAGGTATTCATCAAATGCATCATTATACTCTTTAGTAGCATAACCACCACCAGTCTGTATATGATAAGCATTAAAAGCAGTCCTGTACTGATCTGGAACATAACTTCTATCTTCTGTTTTTACTTCTCCGTCTTCTGGAGTAGGTTTGATTGGAGTAAACTGAGCCTTCTTCATCTCTTCTTTACGAGCCTCAAGATCAGCATTACGTTTATCGTTTGCTTCCTGAGTTTTCTTATGATCATCAATCTGAGCTGTAAGCGAATCAAAATCCTCATTCGCTTTGTCCCAAGTTTCCAACTCCTCTGGGGTTAGATCTCTCTTTTCCTCTATAGCCACATTATTCAGATCTTCCTGAATCTTAACGACCTTACCACGCTCATCATAAATAGTTTTTATATCTATAGGCATTTTATTAAAGCTCCTCTAATGTTATATGTTTCTTTTTAAGTTGAACTTCTCGTTCTCTTTGTTTAGCTAAAATATCAGCTTCAGATGGCTTCTGCTCATCATCGCTATTATTCTCATCCTCATTAACGTTCTCGTCTGAGGCCTGTTGGTTATCGTTTACTTCATCATTACTACTATCATCACCATCAACGTTCTCGTTAGATGGATCACTATCGTCTTTATTGTCATCCAAAGGTTCTACTTTGGTTTCGTCTTCAACTTTAACTTCTTTGCTTTCTTGCTCTACTGTGACATTTAATTTTAAATTGACCGGCACATCTACATTAATTGTTTGCTCTTGCTTGTCGTTTACTACTTCATCTTTTTTATCTTCAGGGTTGGTAACTTCTGTTCCATCTTCTGGATTAGTTACTTCAGTCCCATCGTCTTTTTTATCAACTACTTCATCGTCTTTAACAATGTTCTTATCATCATCTTCATTGGGAACACTGTCTCTAGTTTCGTCTTCCCATGTATGCATGGATCTCAAGGCCACGCTTGTCTCAGGATAAGCTGGGTATGTAACTACAGAAACATCGAACAAGGAAGCTTTTTCAAGGGTTCTTATATTCTCTTCGTCTTTCTTTTCCCATCTGTCAGAAATAGTCCTAAAACCGAAAGACATCTGATCTATATCACCTCTGTCTATACTTGATTGGAGGTCTTTAGCCCACTGGGTGTCGGGAGGGATGTTTTCCATTCTGAGGCCGGTTCCGTCTTCTGTGAGGGTAAGAGTGTTGGATTTGATACGCCCCAGCACATAGTTAGAATCGTGATTAAAAAGTGCTCTTACATCATCTTTATTATTTATACTTTCTTGAAATGCTCCAGGATCGATCTTCTCTCTAAACCCACCAAGATCATCGCTCAGTGAATTGAAGACAGCAGCATACCCTACTATTTTGTCATCCCCATCATCCGAACGTTCAACTCTAAATTCGGTTACTGGGAAAAATCTTTGTTCCATCTTAGATTCTGCCATGTTACCTCTTGATTTTTTATTTTTGTCTTTCCAGCTCATATTACATACAGCGAGCCTTTGCTTATTGTCTGGATATTCTGTATTCATTTTGTCGTCACTCATGCAACGATCTATAAATTTATTTTTCTTCTCGTTTTCTCTTGGTTTTGGTATTGGCATTTTTACTTCCCTTTGGTCTGCCAGCTTTCTTTTTAGGCTTAGGTTTTTCTACTTCAAAGCTACCACCTCTTTTACAAGCTAATTCTTTATTAGCAATGTTTGCCTCATCTAAAGCTATCAATCTTTCTTGGAACCCCTCTAGAAGTTTCCTTATCGCATCAAGTTCTTTCCATATATCAACTCCATATTGTCCACACATTTTCCCCCTCCAAAATACAAAAACCCAGAAGCTATTTAAAGCAACTGGGTTCTATTAAATTTTTATTTAAGCTTATTCTATATTAACAGGCCTTTCTCCTTAGATCGTGATATTTACAATCTTTTTGTTTATGCGCTTCAAGATGATGGGCCTTACAAAGCGTAATGCAGTTTTCTAAATCAGCTGACATTAGAGGGTTAACTTCAACCCCTTCTAAGTGATGACAATGTAATTTACCCTCTACTCCAATTCCGCATTTTATACATTGCCATTCGTCTCTTTCTAGAACCATTTTTCGGAGTTCAGGTTGCACTTCACGGGAAGTCGCTTGCTTGAAACCTTTAGGGTAATTTTTTTGTCTATATATGTTGCACGATCTACGACATCCGTCAGAACAGTACAGCCTTAATTCACCTTTCTGTTTTCCGTTTAAACATCTTAACCTTCCAGATACCTCACTTCCTGTTGGGCTAAACCATTGATTGCAGTATGTACATTTAACCTGTAAGATATTCTTATTCTCAGGATATCTCCTACACACTTCTGCGAATGATATTTTATCGTAATAATGATCATAAGATGCAAACTTCCCTATACCTTTCCATTTGCAATTTTTTTCTCCAAGAAATTGTTCCCTTGCCCATTTTTTTATACATTCTTCTTTGCATAGATTGTGTTCATTTATTAATGATGGCGGTTTTGAATAAATATTACCACAAACATCGCATATCACATCCAAGCTTTTCCAATTATTATTATTTTTACCTTTATTATTATGCTTCATCCATGCCCAATAACATTTAGAATTACAATAATGTCTTTCATTTCTATTATATCTATATTGAGTAATTTCTTTATTTTCACCACAATGCGCACAATTGACATTTATTCTATTTTTTTTCATATTAATCTACCTCCAACCTGATACTATACATGATTGAAAGCTAAATGTCAAGACATTTATAAACACAAATAGCCCAGAAAGCTAAAAGCTAACTAGACTATATAGATTATTCTGTTTAAGACTATACTATCTTTTCTATACTAACAACATCTTCCCAAACTTCTTCTGTATCCCTAATGAATTGTATAAATGATTCTAAGCTCATTGTATATTCATTTCTATGAACTTTGTCATAATCACTTACATCGTTTTCTGTAGCAACTGTCCAGTTTATAGTAGTTATCTTATAAAGCTTGTTCATCCCAATTTCACAATCTAATTCCGCCTTTTCTGCTAAATAATGCTCATATTTATCTAATCTTTCCATTATTTCCACCTCCAACCCAACACAATACCAGATCAGAGATAAAATGTCAACACTTATTACCAAGATATATAAATAACTTCATTTTTAAATGTTACTTGATAACCAAGCTCTTTTAATAGGTCTATATCGCAATCATTAAATTTATTTATATCTTCATCGTATGATTGCCTCCCAATTTCAGCAAAATAACATATCATTTTTGACAATTTTCTTAAGGCTAGATTGTCTTTATTACATTCAATCCTAACGCCCACAGTATTGCTAAACATATAATCGCTTATTTTTTTATTTGTGATTGCCTTAGCAAAATTAGCACAAATTATAATATCGTTACCGGATATGTATTTATGATTATATTCATTGGGGTTAGTATATTTAAACCCATCAAAACTATATTTATCATAAAACTGCTTTCTCTCTTTGTTCCCTAAGACTTCATATGCTTCTACTATCTCTTTGAAGCTGTCTTCCGCATCTTTATTATTGGGATTATGATCAGGATGGTATCTTATCGCCATCTTCCTGTAGGCTCTTTTTATAATATCATTACTGGCTTCTTTATCAATGTTTAAAATTCCATAATAATCTTTCCCGTATTTCCCCACATTTCCCCCTCCTCAATTGAAACTCTCATTATCCTATACCCAATCTGCATTCACACCCCTCATGAATCGGAGGATGAAACTTATCAGACTTCATATATATAGTACTTTGTTTTTGACCTTCTGGAGGCTGCGACACTAATGGCTCCCCTTTTTTAAAAAAGCTCTCATTAACTCCAACCGTCTTACCCTCCAACTGAGCACAAAAGGGACACGGATCTGAATCGGTTCTCCAAACTATCTTGCTTACCCCAGCTTCTTCGAACATGTGACGTGTCATAGCCATAGAAGCTCGATGTGCTTCTGACGCGGCTATCCTTTTGGCACGTGTTGCTTGCCACTGCGCTGTCCTCTTGGTTATTTCCTCATAGACATCTTTATCCACACCCTTGAGTATATCATCTAACTGACCCAATGAGCTTCCAACATGCCTCTTAACATAAGTTTCCATATAAGATGTGGTCCATTGATCTAGCTCTACAGTCCACCCTTTAAGTGTTCCAAGGCGTTGTGCCACTTCACGCTGCACCTCTACTAAGAAGGCCTTCTCCGTGGGCATAAACGTCTTACGAAATTGCTCAGGAAGCTCTCTGTAGAAATTTTCCATCCATATTCTGAAATCAGCCCCACCTCTTGTATTTAAGAATTTCTGGGCGTGCTTGTTGACTGCGTTTACTTCCCTTGTTACCATCAATTGAGCTACAATTTCTAAAAGAGATCTAAAATTATTCTCGATGCCAACTATGTTTCTATAGAAATTCCTAGTTTCTTCAAGATTAAAAGCTCTAAACTCTCTCTTGCTATTCTGCTCATCATCCTGATCATCGCCAGAATCATCCCCGTTATTACCAGCCATATTATCTAACTTTGTCACCTTGTTGGCCACCATAACATCGGCTGCATGCTCAAGTGGAAACAAATTACCATCAATAAATCTTTGATCCCCACCTTCCACCTTATTCTTATTCTCCATCGCTCTTATATCGTTGGGAGACCAAACACCACTTCTAAACCCATAATTA
>Ga0233412_10001941_pt1 | contig 10327 bp, 10 predicted proteins | sample Na_anoxic_4_MG_FD_180667 | JGI IMG/M metagenome (GOLD analysis project Ga0233412, IMG submission 180667) | Seawater microbial communities from Saanich Inlet, British Columbia, Canada - Na_anoxic_4_MG | ecosystem: Environmental > Aquatic > Marine > Inlet | place: Canada: British Columbia... | reverse complement strand
GACGGACTAGATTTTGGCAAAGTAGACCTGAACTCAATTGAAGGCGAAATGATTGAGGTAAACGTCGAGGATTCTGACGGTAAAATAGAGAATCCAACAATAATTGAAGAGGCAAAGAAAATAAAAGCAGAAGCAAACGAGCTCTCACCTGAAGAAGGTCAAGTTGAAAAAGAAGATAATTTAATAGAAATTGAGGATATTGAAAATTCGCCTCAAGGTCAAGAAAGCAATGTGCACTCTGGGAGGACAGTTTCTCCGTCTGATAGTAATATTATCGCATTCGCCAAAGCGTTATCCGAACAGGGTGTGCTTTCTGACCTGCCTGAAGATTTTGATGGAACAACTGAAGGCTTAATTAAATTAGTTCAGAATAGTGTAAATAATGGAGTTGAAGCATATAAAAATGATTTACCACCAGTAATTAAAGATCTGGTAAGTAATTATGAAAAAGATGTTCCATTAAAAGATCTAATTAATACAAAGTCGAGAGAAATTCAGTATTCAACAATAACTGAAGAAGCTATTGAAGATAATGTAGGTTTACAAAAAGCACTAATCGCAGAAGATTTAAAAAATAGAGGATACTCTGAAGAAAAAATAAATAAGCGAATTGAACTTTTTGAATCAAATGAAGTTTTAGCAAATGAAGCTAAAGATGCTCAAGCAGCATTAATTAATGTTGAAAAATATCATCAAGAGCAACTGAAGAAAAAGACAGAAGAAAATAAAGAGCTTGCTGCTAAAAAGAATGAAGAAAATTTATCTAATATTAAAACCAATATAGGTAAACTAAAAGAAATCATACCTGGAATACATTTAAACGATAATTCCAAAGAAAATATTTACAAGTCTATGACTAGTGTAGTTGAAACAGATAATAATGGAAGACCAATGAATGCCGTGATGAAAACACGACAATCAGATCCATTAAAATTTGAAACAACGTTACATTATTTACATAGCCTTGGCGTATTTGATGGAGATTGGAGTAAAATCCGAAACGTTTCCAAATCAAATGCAATGAAAGAATTAACTGAAAAACTAAACAGTAATACTTCTACAATTACTCCTGGAAGAGGAGTTAGACAATCACAATTGTCTGAAAGTATTATGTCAGGTTTGAAAGTATTTAATAAAGACTAAAAGCTTAACCAAATAAATAAATAAACAAATGTTAATTTCACCTCTTCAAAAATATGAACCCAAAGACTGGACAGGTCTAACGACTGAAAACCATCTAGGTTCTCTTTTTGCTATGGAACCACAACTGGTTTCAAGTTTAATTGAGAATATTTATAAAGTCAATCTTGGAGACGATCTTATTAGTTTTATGAATCAATTTCCTATGGAATACATTGATGACGATAGACCTTATGAGTGGTTCTTACAGGGAGCAGACGAAAAAAATATTCCATTAGTAGCAGCGTATGCTGATTTAGATAAGACTGCATTAGGTGCAGCTCCAGGTATTAACTTTTCAAGATTCGTACTCGAATTTCCTGAAAGATACTTTGAAGCTACTGATGTACTTGTCGGTAATAAAGTAGACCTTTATAAACTTCGAATTGTAACAGATCCTGTTAATTCAGGAACTAACAACTGGTTGTATCAGGTAGAACTTGTTACTGGTGATTCTTTTCTTTCTGTTCCAACTCAAGATCTTGCTATTGGAACACGATGGTCAAAAGAATACTCGCTTGTAGAACAAACTCTTTCTAAAAGAGGTGGCCTTACTCATCACACTTCTCCATTCAGAATGCAGAACGTAATGAGTATGATTCGTAAGCAGTATACTGTTCCTGGAAACATGATTCGAAAAGGTAAGAACAAACCAATGGCTTTCTCTTGGAAAGATCAAAGTGGTAAAGTTCAAACTGCATGGATCAAAAAACTTGATTATGACTTCATGGTACAATGCCGAAGAGAAATCGCTAAATTGTTGATGTTCGGAACATCTAACAAGAAAAACGATGGTACTTATGGTAACCTTGGAGATTCAGGATATGAAATCCGATCAGGTGCAGGACTACGTGAGCAAATTGCTCCATCTAACAAGTTCTTCTATAATAACTTTAGTTTAGATTATTTAACTGAGACTTTATTAGGTCTTTCAGTTGGAAAACTTCCTGAAGATAAACGTAGATTTGTTCTTGGTACAGGTGAATACGGAATGTTCCAATTTCATAAAGCTGCTGAAGAAAAGGCATCTAACTTTACTCCTAACTTTGATTCAGGTCGAATTACACATAGTGGAAGTAATAAAATGGGATACAAAGGTCAGTTCTTAGAATACAAAACTGTCAATGGTATTACTGTTGAATTAATGCACATCCCACAATATGATGATCCAGTTCGTAACAAAATTTATCACCCAGATGGTGGTCTTGCTGAATCTCGTAGATATACTATTATGGATTTTGGTACTGCTGATGGTGATGCAAATATCAAACAAGTAGGCATGAAAGGTGATTCTGAAATTTTCAGATATATTCCTGGACTACGTGATCCTTATACTCCTTATGATCAACAAACATCTCCTTCAATGGCAGCAAGTGCTGTAGATGGATATGAAGTTCATAAAGCGTTTATTGGTGGAATCATGGTTAAGAACCCTATGAGAATGGCAGAATACATTCCAAATATCTTAACTTAATAATAAACACAATTAACTAATATAAAAATGGCAACAAAAGAGAAAAACACAAGCTCATCCACTGTTGCAGAAATTTACACAGCTCCAGCCATCTTGACCGATAAAAAGGTCAAGGTGGTTCCTGTGTATAGAGATGGCGGATGGCTACCCGAAGGACATGACGGAGAATTTATGTTTACAGGTACACAATATGAGTTTGATTTACCAATTAGTATTAAAACTGGTAGACTCGTAAATATTTTAACAAAAGAGGAACAAGCATTTTTTGAAACTGAATTATTTTTAAATCCAGGAGACTTATCTGTTTATAAAAAGAAAGATAATTATTGGCATACCTTCAAAGTAAAACTTGATAAAGAACCAAGAATATTAGATCTTTCTGATCCTATAGATAATTTATGCTATAGGGTATGTATGGTATCTCCACACGTAGCACCTAATTGGGAGACAAGATATCAATCTGCAGCCTTTCAATTTGCATTACAGGATGAGGAAATAATCGTTCAAGAAAAAGTTACTAAAGCCAATAAGAAAAAAGATGCTTACAAATTCTTAGGAAAAGTTGAAAATAATCCTGATAGAATGCGTAATATCTTAAGAGTTTATGGTAATAAAGTAGCACCAAATACATCAACAAGTGTAATGTACACTACTATTGAATCGTTAATAGATGATGATAAATCATTGCCTAAGTTATTGGCAGTTATTAATGATCCTAATTTTGAGATGAAAATCTTTATAGAAGATGCATTAAGTGTTGGTGCAATATTAAAAGACGGTACTCGCTACTCACTTCCAGGTGGAGATAAGATTGGTGGAGTATTAAATGATGTTATTGATTATTTTAAAGATGCTGTTAATCAGGATATTTATTTAAAAATCAAAAACCAAATAGACTTAAGCACTAACTAATGATCTTTCTTACTGCTGCTGATATGAAAACTGAGTTTCTGATTGGATATGATAGAATATCCAATTCAGCTGCTCCAGGATACGATAATACTGAAATATCGTTGTTTCTAAATAAAGCTCAAGAAAGAATCATTAAAACAAGATATCGCCAACTCAATAAGTATAGAGAGGCGTTCGAGCAGACTGAGAAAAGAAGAAAAGATTTTTCTGAATTGATCAGAGATGCTGTTGATGGAACAGGTACGTTAAATACCGCAGTTTCATCAAACCAAAATGGAACATTTCCAAATGGTACATTCTTTGACTTACCAATTGATTTTATGTATAGCATTTCAGAAAGAATCGAATCTGATATTATCTGTAATGCTGTAAATAAAATTATAGATGTTTCACCAATTACTCATGATGAATATAATATTAATAAAGATAATCCATTTAAAAAGCCATATAACAATGCAGCTTGGAGAATTGATTATAGTCAAGTAGCAGTTGGTGCAGGTCAAAACAAAAGACATGAAATAATTACTGATGGTACATACACGCCATTAAAATATTTTTTACGATATTTGAAGAAACCTGTTGAAATTGACATAGATAATGCAGTTAATTGTGAACTAAATGAAACAGTTCATAGAGAAATTGTAGATATTGGAGTTGAAATAGCTTTAGAAACTATTATGGATCCTAGGTTTCAAACTAAAAAGCTCGATAACGTTGAAATAGAATAATAAATAATAAGTTTAATTAAAAATAAAAAAAATGTTTACCACTACAAACGCAAAACATGTATTAGTTGCTGGCAATGTTGCAAGAACTGCAAGTGCTAGTACCGACCCTAATTCTGCAAACTATATTGCTAATACTGAATTAGTAGTTGTATCTAGTTCTGGAATAGTATTAAATACTACAACCGTGTTAACTCAAGATACAGTTCGCTTATGTCAAAGAAGTCAAGATGAAGTTTTTTATTCACCGATGATTACTGCAAAAAATATAGCAAGTTATAAAGGTTCTGCTTTTACAACTGATCTTGAACAAATCTCTTATCTTGGTTATAATGGTGTATCAGGTTCAATTGATGCAATTGCATCTAATGATTACCTTGTTCGTGTTATTCGTCAAGATACTCAAGCTTTCCTTTTAAATAAAGAAATGCTTAAGTTCGGTGCTTATCGATCATTAGCTTCTACTTCTGAAGAAGCAATTGCTAAAGGTCTTACTACTTCATTAATTGCTAATTTTGCAAGACAAGCAGAAAGAGAGATCAAATTCGAAAGAGTTTCTTCTCATGCTGGCGTTGCAACAACAGGTACTACTACTACTATAACTGTAACTCATGGATCAACACAAGCTATTATAGATGGTACGTTAACTAATGCTGGTCTTGTTGGAGGATATCTTAAACTTGGAGGTGTACTTTTGACTGATCCTGTATATGAAGTAACTGCATATACTGCATCTACATCTATAACATTAGATATTCCTTGGCAAGGTAGTAGTCAAGTAATAGCATTAGCTGCTACAAAATTTCATACTGCTGTAAATATTACTGCTAATAACATGGGTATTAAAATGACAGGACTTCCTTTAAAATTCAAAAGAGGAGTATTTGCATTTACTAAAGTTCGATTTGCAGTAACACTTGCTGATTTTGGAGCAACTACTATGACTGATTCTCAAGCAGCTAGTGAAGGAAACGGTACTTGGCAACGATCTGAAGAACTTGAATGGTTTGCGTCTGAAGGTGCTCATGGTAAAATTGAAAGAATTGGAACTCCTCCACCTGAATCTAAAAAAGATGTAGTGCAAGGAAATGGATATTCTACATTGTACTTATCTTTTTCTGATAAATCTGCTTCTGGTATCCAAGGAACTCCTGAATCTAAAATAGAAACAATTATTCTACTTGATAAAGGTGTCGTTACTGCTGGAACACCAGCTGGATTTGGTGGTCAAGTTACAGGCGGTGTTACAGATATCGTGGATGTATTAGATGCATGGGTAGTTGCTAAAGGTGTAGGGTCTTTACAGACAGGTAATATATAAAATATAAATTGTAAAAAAAGGGGGCATTAAGTTGTCCCCATTTTTACGTATATTTTAGTACCTAATGTATAATCTTAAACCAATAAAAGATGTCTGAACCTTTAGCCTTATTTAACGTATGTCAAAAAGACAAATGTAAAACATTAACTGTTGAAGATATATCTGGTTTATACAATGTTGTTACTAATCCTGATGGATGGGATGCCACAGGTAAAGTAGCATTAACTAGTGCTATAATTATAGTAACTTTTCCAGATGCTACAACAAAAACATATGACGTACTAAGTCAAATACCTAATCCTATAACAGGAAATTTTAGTTATACTTTAACTAATGGGACTGCTGTATTTCCAGATGGTTCATACAAAATTAAATACACACTTACTTTCGTAGCTCCAAGTACTACAGTAAATATAACTGAAAAGTGTATTTATTTTAATTGTGTTACTAAATGTAGCCTAGCTAGTTTATGGGCTAAAACTGCTGAAGAAGAATGTGGATGTGATCCGTGTTCAGGTAATGAATTACTAGATACTGCATTATTAGCAGAAGGATTATATCGTGCAATGGTAAGTGCAGCAAGTTGTGGTAATACAGCAACAGCAGATAAATTACTTGCACGATTAACAAGAATATTTAACTATAACGATTGTAATTGTAAATGATATGAGTTGTAATTGTGGAAATAGTTGTTCAACAGAATGTAACATACCAATAACATTACCTATCGGTGCTACTGGGCCTGCTGGTGCAACTGGACCTGTCGGTCCAACAGGAGCTACGGGTGCTACAGGATCTCAAGGACCTCCTGGATTAGATGGATCAAACGGACTTCAAGGTATTCAAGGTATTCAAGGTGTTACAGGAACTAATGGAACTAATGGAACTAATGGTGCAACAGGATCACAAGGTGCACAAGGTGTTCAAGGAGTAGCAGGAATAGATGCAAGTGTTGGACGAATAGTTGGTATTACAGAAAAACTTTATGGATTTACAAAATTTTAAATAACCATGTCAAAAAACGAATTATTATATTTCGGAAACGAAGGAAAAACTGAATTTGTAGCAGGAATAACTCCTGGTGCAGGAGATACCACAATATTTACAACTGCTGCAGATGGTTGTAAATTGCTTATGTTAAAAATATTAGCGGTTAGTGGTGCAGTTACAACTGCAACTGTAAAAATAAATACAAAAACATATAACATTAAAGTTGGAGCTCCACTTGTTGTAGGTGATTCACTATTACATGCTGCACCTATTGACGGAAATACAAATCCTTATGTAAATATTGCTGGAGGTTATGTAGTTAGTGTAGCAATTATTGCTGGAAATTCAATAGATGTTGTAGCATACATGGAAGACTATTAAACTAAAAAAAATGAGTTGCAATTGCGGATGTACATGTTCAACTGAATGTAATATACCTATTACTATTCCAACTGGTGCGACTGGTGCGACTGGAGCACAAGGTCCTGCTGGTACAAATGGTACAAATGGTACTAACGGTACACTTACCTTAGAACATTATGCTAGTTTAACATTAAATTTTCTATGGCCTGGTGTTGCAACAACTATTACAGGTGTAACTCACACACTTACAGGGGCAAATGGAGAATACATGATGGTTGCAGATATTCTTACTGCAATAGGTTCAGATGCAAGTGGTGAAATTCAAATTTTTGTTAATGGTGGATTAGTAGATACTATTACACCAATAAATCATACAGTATCTACAGCCGTAGTAGAAATATTAACAATCCCATTAAGTCTTAATTGGAAAGGAACCGTTAATACAGGACAAGTAATAGAAATAAAAGTAAGAGATCTTGGTAGTACTGGAGGAGGATTTCTAAGATCTAATAAAATTCAATGGCAAATATATAAAGTAGGATGATAACTGTAGAATGTAGAGATGACCATATACGTGCACTGCAAAGTTTACAATCGGACTATGGAGAAAAATTAAACACGGTTGTAAGTTTATATGGTAAAAACAGTGAATGTGTCATTGAAACAAATAATCAACTAACTGCATATTTAAGAATAATATGTGAATATTTTCCATTTAAAACTACATTAGAAAACGCATTTAAGATTATATTTGCAGGAAATACTACACCGTCCACATTTCAAGGGACAATTAACGGAAATGCATTTAACATTGCATTAAACGGAACAACATCAGAGGCAAGAGCATTAGAAGCTTTTAATGGATTACTAATAAATAGTGATTTCATAACACAAAAAGCTGCAGGATTAGTAGACATAGCTTTAACTGGAAGTACATTATATTTTTGGAGTTTTCCTTCAATTGTACTAACAATTTCAGCAACAACTGATGTTACAAGTACTGATATAGAAACATCACCTTGTGAAATATTAGATTTAACTAACTGTCTTACTACAAAGCAAATGTGTGAAATATTAAATAAAGCTTATAGTATAATGGGTATAATGCGTAAATAAATATTAAAATGGGAATTGTTAGAAGTACAGGCAAGAATGGCGTAGGTGTTATAAAAAAATCAGGAAAATTATTTATAACTGAACCTGAAAATAATAATAGAGAAGTATTTATTAGAATTGAAGAATTTTTAAAATCTCCTGATGTACTTGATATACTTAAATCTAATGTTGGACATGTTACAAGTATAACTGCAGGTACAGGGCTCAATGGTGGAACAATAACTACACAAGGTACAATTTCACTTAAAAATACTACAGTTACTCCAGGTTCATATACAACTGCAAATATTACAGTAGATGCACAAGGTAGAATTACATCTGCCTCTAATGGTGCAGCAGGTGGTGGCTCAGTAGGAACATCTAATGAATTTCAAATAACAGATAATGCAGGGGGATTTCTTGCCTCTCTTATTCAACAAGATAGTGATAACATTATACCTACTACAACCGCAGGAGTTGCTGGAGCAGGAACAAAATTAGGTTCAGCTACTAATTATTATGCTAAGTTGTATTTAGGAGGAGACCCTACTAGTACTCTTCCTGCTAATAGTCCAACAATTTATTCTCAAGCAGGTTGTGATTTCTTCATACAGAAGGAAGGGACTACTTCATCATCAGATTCACTCCTTCATATTAGTAAAACTACAAATGGATATTTAACATCAAATAAAAGTATCCAAACAAGAAATAATGGTACTCAACATTTTAGAATAGGTAATTCAGGTAACATGATATTCGGTGCAAGTGGCTCTGATAAAAATTACATACAAAATACTTATACTAAATTTGGATTTTGGAATAGTGGTACAGGAGCAGTATTAAAAGTCAAGAGTACATTTATAAGTGCTGATTTTGACTCTTCAGCTTTACTAAATTTAATAAGTACTACTCAAGGATTTATGCAACCTTCTATGACTATTGCTCAAAGAACTGCAATAGCATCTCCAATAGCAGGATTACAAGTACATACAGAAGATGGTACAGATAGCATACCTTATTATAACCATTCTGTTGACGGATGGATTCCTGTTGGAAGATATGCAGGTTCAAATGTAGGTAGTAGTAATGGTATAGTTCAAACTTCTAATCCAAATGGTTTGTTGGTTGGTGGAAATTTAAGAACAAACTCTACTGCCGTAATACCCATTAATCAAGGCACAGGTGCAGTATCAAATCAAACCATTTCTTTGGGTTCAAGTTTGTATAGATTTTTGAATACACACTCTAAAGATTTTACGGCTTATGGTGGCGGTAATGGTTATAATTTTGATAGTACGGGGGGTTACAAAATTAGTGCGTTTTTGAGTCAGGGAATTACTTTTAGGGATAATTTAGGTTATGTTGCAAATATTTCAAATTCAGCATCAGCAAGAGGTTTAAATATTTATGATTCATCACCTGCTTCAGCAATTACAATAGATGCTTCAGCTATTTTAGAATTACAATCTACAACAAGAGGATTTTTGCCACCAAGAATGACATCGGCTCAAATGAACGCTATTGCAACTCCTGTAGAGGGGTTAATAGTTCATTCTACTGATGCAGATAGACCTTACTTTAATGATGGGACTTCTTGGAAAGGATTTGGAGATTTACATGGATTATATTCTCAAACTGTAGTAAGTGCTACAATAACAGGAACTACTGAAACATCAATCGTAGGTAGTGGAGTAGGAGGGTTGGCTGTCCCTGCAAACGGATTTACTGTAGGAGATTCTTTTCATGCTAAAATTGGTGGTTTAATTGGTGATACATCTAATGGTAATGAAATTACATTATATGTATATGCAAATGCAGTATTATTAGCATCAACAGGATTAATTTCATTAGATACCACACAGGCTATATCAGCAGGTGGTGAAGGATGGGAGTTTGAATTGGATTTTACAGTTGCAGCAATTGGTGCTACAGGCAGTATATGTACAAATGGAAATTTTGCTTACACTAAAACAGGTGATAAAAAGGTTCAAGGATATGTTTTTCAAGATGTACAAACAATAGATACTACAATAGCAAATACTTTGGACATAAGAGTAAAATGGAACCAAACGGGACAAGATATTTATAGTGCTAATTTTGTACTATACAGAACTTATAAAGCTTAATAATAAATAAAATGGGATTACAAATAAATAAAGCATTAAACAGAGCAGATGGATTAACTATCCCATCAGGTTCAGTTATGTCATGGTCTACTACTTTTGTAGCAGGGTCAAGAAGAGTTAGATTCAGTCCACTCTTTGAATT
>Ga0233412_10001937_pt1 | contig 10338 bp, 12 predicted proteins | sample Na_anoxic_4_MG_FD_180667 | JGI IMG/M metagenome (GOLD analysis project Ga0233412, IMG submission 180667) | Seawater microbial communities from Saanich Inlet, British Columbia, Canada - Na_anoxic_4_MG | ecosystem: Environmental > Aquatic > Marine > Inlet | place: Canada: British Columbia... | reverse complement strand
GCTATTAATATTTTAACCGTAGGGATATCTACGGCAGGACTAGATGGAATAAGTCAAGAGCTAGCTCTTGCTTCTGTTGCTTGAATCCTTAGAATCCCCTGTCTTTAGACATGGGGAGTATATCAATAGTTTCCATAGCTAAAGTAACAGGAGTATAACCTGTGATTTGCTTCATTCTTACATTGAATTTAACGGCTGCTTTTTCTGTGCCAGTTTCAGCAAATTTGATTGCTAGATCTAATACTTTTTTATCAGTTAATAATTTTGTAGCAATTGGCGCACCAATTACTGGTATGAGAGCTGAACCAGTAAGTGCAGCAACTGGATGTGTAACGATGCTGTAGATTAAACTACCAGTAGCTAAAGTCATAGCTGTACCAGATGGATTAGGTACATTTTTGTTTTTAATAGCCATAGCTTTTACAACTGTACCAAGTTTTTCTATTTTTTCTAACACCTCAGGTGTAGCTTGTCTTTTAAGTATCGCTTTACTTTTTGGATCATGAATAACTTTTGAAAGCTTATTATAAGAAATAGAATTATCTGCAAAATTAGCAGTTTTATGGCCAAGTTCTTTTTCTAATCTTTCTCGTTTAGCCACCTTACCAAACAAATCATCTGCTTCTTAGCGGATAAGCTAAACCTATTACTAGATTTAGCTTATCCGCTGTTTAAAAACTCTGTCTGCTAATGAGTCGTCTGATTTATATGATTTGATAGCTTCTGTTAATATAAATGCCAGCTTAATTATTACCACAAACAGAAAAATCGAAAAATGGTCAGAAATATTCCATGATCCTGTTATGGCTAATGCTGCTTTAGACAGAGTAGTAAATAATGCATATAGGATTGTTTTAGAAGGAGAATCTTACCGTAAAAAATTTACACCCAAATTTACAAAGGGGGATGACAAAATGTAAAAAGTAAGTTAGCATGAAAGTGGTCCATTATGGCTGACGATGCGGTGGCCCACTATAGCTGACGAATGACATCACCTATACCTTCCGCCACACCCAAGCATTTATCAGCATTATTGTTTAAATAATGAAGCGCAGATTCTGAGTAATCCGGCTCTCCCGTACTTACTGGGGTGTAGTAATCAGTCTATATATGGGTTACAGTGGTGTAGATAAATATATAATCTACAATAATAGGCATCAAAATGTCCAATTTTACACTCTCTTTAGATATAGATTCTTTAAAAATAACAGCTCAAACCATTGATACACAAGGAAATATCATCTTTGACGTAGAAAGCACGAAGACAGAAACTGCCTGCCATAAGTGCGGACAATTAACAAATAAGCGGTATGGTTATGGCGAAACAATTACAGTGCGTCATTTGCCAATTTTAGACACACCAGTGTATTTACGTATATGTGTTGTGCGCTATGAATGCCATCATTGCGATGACAATCCCACTACATCAGAACAGTATGACTGGCGTGAAAGGAAATCTAAAACCACCAAAGGTCTTGATAAGTATATAAATCGCCAACTAATTCATAGCACTATTGAAGATGTTGGTAAGAAAGTATGTATTAGCTCGGAGGTTATAGAGTCTGCGCTACACAGAGGCGTTAATATATCAGTGGACTGGTCAATGTATACTAATTTAGAAACAATAGGTATTGACGAGATTGAGGTAAAAAAGGGACACAACGATTATTTGACTATCGTGAGTGTAAAAGATAAATTAGGTGAATTATCAGTGATTGCAGTCTTGCCAGATAAATTAAAAGAAACTGTAAAAACGTTTTTAGAGTCAATACCTAGTCATTTAAAGAAGACAGTAAAGTCTGTTTGTACTGACATGTACGATGGGTTTGTAAAGCCCTCAGAAGAGGTTTTTGGTAGTCGAGTTGTTGTGATTGATAGATATCATGTGTCGAAGCTTTATAGAGAGCCGCTTGATAAAATTCGTATTAAAGAAAGGAAGCGTTTAAAATCTATATTGCCGCAAGAAGAATATGCTAAACTAGAGGGTATGATGTGGATTATTAGAAAAAAACACGAATGTCTTTCTGCTCAAGATAAAATCACATTAGAGTTACTGTATACGTATTCACCCTTGCTTAAGGAAGCTCATAAACTGGCTATTAAATTAACGCACATTTTTAATACTCGACATAACCGCAAAACAGCTTTAACGCGAATAAACCGATGGATCAAGAGTGTAAGAAATAGCAAGATAACTTGTTTTAATGGTTTTATCAAAACACTGGAAAAATACAAAGCAAATATTCTCAATTATTTTAAAAGTAGAAAAAATAGTGGATTTGTTGAGGGGCTTAATAATAAAATTAAAGTACTCAAAAGGAGATGCTATGGCCTATCAAAAGCTGAGTCATTTTTTCAAAGATTGTTCCTGGATCTCATGGGGTATAAGGTGTTCGCATAACAACCCCAGGAAATACGGAAGAGACTTTATTTTCTATCTAGGAAAGTCTAAAAAAGGTAGAATAGTGCCCAAAGTAAAGAGTTGCGGTAAGCGAATGAGTTCCAAACTAAAGAAAGTCAATGACTGGTGTAAATACATTAGGAATAAACATAAGCTGCCTGTTATATGGAAAATCTTCTGCAGCAAGTTGAGAGGGCATATCCAATATTATGGGGTAACTTTTAATAGTAAAGCAGTGAGTAACTTCATACATCAAGCAGTGAAAATAATGTTCAAGTGGATGAATCGCCGAAGTCAAAAGAAATCATTTACGTGGGACAAATTCTACTTGTTTATTGAACGTAACCCTTTGCCAAAGGCAAAAATATACCATACCTTAATGAAGAAGACTGTGTGAACGGAGATATCTTGAGCCTATTGCGGGAATTCCGCACGATGGGTTCTAACGAGGGGCGTAGAGGGTGACTTTTACGTCTACTCACTAGCGGAAATTTGTTTAATAAACCTCTTTGAGACAGAAGTGTCAATCTCTCTGTTTACACTTCCTCAATTATTTGTGCAATAAAGCCACTATTGTCTGATTTAATGATCACGTAAGGGATTTTACCTGTTGACTTTCTTCACGATTGAGGTTTATCCTTTAATTAGAAGTTCGATTTTAATTAAAACTGAGGTATTAATTATGACATTTGACTTAGCAAGCCTGGGTTCTATTACTCAGCTGACAACTAACAATAGAGAAAACAATGGTCGCACGCTGGATGATTTTTTCTATGATTTAGAACGTAGAATACCTTATTTTTCTGCTCCTAATAGAGAGCCAAGGTTTTATCCCCAACTAGATGTTTCTGAAACCAACTCAAACTATCATATATCTCTTGATCTACCGGGGGTTAATAAAAAAGATATAGATGTTAAGATTGATAATAATATTTTGACTATTAAAGGCAAAAAGGAATTCGATAAGGAGCATAAAGATAATAACTTTTATACCCGTGAAAGATTTTATGGTGATTTTCAAAGATCAATCAATCTACCTTCTGATGCAGATACAGATAAAGTAGAAACATCTTTTAAGGACGGGGTATTGCAAATTATGGTTTCTAAAAGTACCGATTCGCATGTTAAATCTATTGAAATAAAGGGATAATATTATGCAAAATATCAGAAGTCACACGGCGACAGCATTACTAGTTTTTACTTTAGCAGGTTGTTCCGTTACTCACAAAGCTCCTATCGTAGTGTATAATGTGGCACTTAATAATAACATTGATGCTCTATATAGAGAATTCAAAACTATTGCTGGTAATAAAGTATATTTTGCTTTCGATAGTTCAAAATTATCTACAGAAGCAAAAGCAACTCTTTTTCTACAAGCAGAATGGTTAAAATCTAACAAAAACGTTGTAGCAACTATAGAGGGTCATTGCGACGAAATAGGAACGGAAGCTTACAATTTACGCCTAGGCCTAAAAAGAGCGAAATCAGTTCGTGATTTTTTAGTAGAGCATGGCGTTGAGGCATCAAGATTAAGTGTTGTTTCGTATGGTAAATCAAGACCTGAAGATTCAAGGCATATTAAAGCAGCTCATAAAGTTAATAGAAGAGCAGTAACTGTTGTTATTAAAAATAAAATCAGCAATTAAATAAAAAGGAGAATTACACCATGACAAATAATGAAGCAATGTATACGAAGGTAATGGAAAAATTAAACTTTGAACCGAGCCTAGATACTACTAATATTACAGTATCTATACAAGGTGATGACGATATTATTATATTGGGAGGAACAGTAGAGAGTTTTTATGAAAAATTGGTTGCAGAAAGGGCCGTAAAAAGTCTAATGAATGTTAGAGCTATTGCCAATGAAATTACAGTAGATTTATCTATACCACATCACCAAACAGATGCTGAAATAGCTAAAGAAGTGACCAATGCAATAAAAAATAATACTATTGCGGCTCAAAAAAATATTCAGGCAATTATTAAAAATGGTATAGTTACGCTTACTGGAGATGTTGATTGGTACTATCAAAAAAGCGCTGCTTTCAATGCTATAAACAAGCTGTTTGGTATAAAATCTATTATTAACAATATAGAAGTTAAGCCTATGATTGTTATTGATTCTAGTAAGGTAAAAAGTCAAATAACTAAAGAGTTTGAACGTCATGCAAGAATTGACGCAGACAAAATAAAAGTAACAGTTGAGGGGAAAAAAATCATCTTAACTGGCAAAGTAAGTAGTTACGACGAAATTGATGAGGCCGAAACCGCAGCCTGGTCAATAGCTGGCGTAGAAAAAGTAGATAATAAACTAACAATCGATTGGTAATTAGTAAAAAGAGCTTCTGTGTAAGTAAAATTACGCGGAAGCCTCAGTCTCTGTATTAATAACACTAAAAAAATGGCTAATTATGAAAATAGAAAAATTAGTACCCATCATACTCATCCCCTTGTTTACAACGCTCTTAGTTTTAAGTGCTTTGGGTAGCACTGCAGATAACACAAAACTTTATACGAGTGTAATAGAAAAGTTAAAATTTGAACCAAGATTAGATAGTTCGGAAATAACGATTTCAATAGAAGGCAATGCAGATATTATTGTTTAGGAGGCACAGTCAAAACTCATGCTGAAAAGACGATAGCAGAGGATACAGTGAAAGAAATTAAAGGTGTTAAGGCGGTTATAGATGAAATGACGGTTAGCTCCTTGCTTTGGCGCAAGATTAAAACTGATCATGAGATAGTAACTGCAGCAATACAAGCATTTCAATGGCATGCACTTATTCCTGATGAGTTATTAAAAATTACCGTAGATAGCGGTAATGTAACTTTATCAGGTAGAGTTAATTGGCAATACCAAAAAAATCTAGCTTGGAATGCAATAAACAATCTGCTAGGAGTAAAATCCATAAAAAACGATATAATTGTTAAGCAAATTACTCCTATTAAATTAAATACTATGGCTATAAAGTCAAAAATTAGTAAAGAGTTTGAGCGTCACGCACGAATTGATGCGGAAAGTATCAAGATAGAAGTTAAGGGCAATAAAATTATTTTAAAGGGAACGGTACGTAATTTTGATGAAATGAATGAGGCTGAAGAGATAGCTTGGTCAGTAGTGGGTGTAGAAGACGTAGAAAATAATTTAATAATTGAGTATTAATCAAATCATGTGGCCATTGATTATTATAAGTATAATTCTAATTATTATAAATACGAATAAAGCAAAAGAAGTTATGGCAAGTAAAGATAATCAAGTAATGATTAAAGAACAAATACTTACTAGAAATATCACTGATAAAAAGGTAATTGAAGCAATGTCGTTAGTAGATAGAGAATTATTTGTTGATCAAGCATGGCGCTATTCAGCTTATACTGATTCAGCATTACCAATCGCTTGCGGTCAAACTATTTCACAACCTTATATAGTATCTTTTATGACTGAAGCAGCTCAATTAAACAAAGAAGCTAAGGTTTTGGAAATTGGTACAGGCTCGGGATATCAAGCCGCAGTTTTAGCTAAAATATGTACAGAAGTTTATACCATAGAGCTAGCAAAAGAGTTGGCTGAGTCTGCTATAAAAAATCTTAAGGAACTGAATTATAATAACGTGCATGTTATTATAGGCAATGGTTACGATGGCTACCCTGAGGCTGCACCGTTCGATGCAATTATAGTAACAGCTGCTCCATCACAGATACCAGCTACATTAATAAAGCAATTAAAGCTAAATGGTAGGCTGATAATACCCGTGGGTGATGAATATCAAGAACTTTTACGTATTACAAAAACTAAAACTGGCGAACACATTGAAAAACTTATACCAGTTAGGTTCGTTCCTATGGTTAATAGCAAATAAAAATTTGAATTATACAGGTTTATTATGTCAAAAAATATTAGTAATAAAGTAATTGCAGTTTTGGATGTAAGGGTGCTAAAATTATACGAAGCTGAGGGTATAAAAATACTTAACATGCTTATGCAGTACAGTATTCAGTCAGACGTTGACCATAAACAACTAAAACACGAGGGTTTTAGAAAACAAAAATATGGCCAAGCATCCTTTTATGACCCACATTCTATGCCAAAAGATCTTGAATATTTAGAAGCTGCGCAAAAAGCTGCCAATTATATAAAAAAATTTCTGGTTGCGAATAAATCTTATAATCAGTTATTTTTAGTAGCTAATCCTAAGATGCTTGGTTATCTGAGAAATACAATGGATAATAATTTAAAATCTATACTAGTAAAAGAAGTAAAAAAAGATTTAGTAAAACATTCTCTAATTGACATAGAAAAAATAGTATTTGCTGTTTGAAAGCGTTATTGCCCACACTAACTCAATAGCTAACAAAACCATTAGCTCGTGGATAAACTTAAACACCTCAAATTAATAGAAGTAGTGCGCATCGTATTAATGAACAACATTTTACTTTGTTTGATCATGTAAATTTTAAGCGGGTATAATCCCTTAAAAAAGTGGATTACATCCAATTACATTACAACAAGATGGAAATTACTTGGTCAAATTTAAAATAAAATACGAGGCATTTTAAGGTTTATGTATGCATTTATACAAAGTATATAAAAATTTGATGAGTTTATAAAATGCAAAATATTAAAACTACATTTTTGTTTATTCTATCAATATTTCGTCCTTATAAATTGTATATTATAGGTTTGTTAGCTATTGAGTTAGTGTGGGCAATAAATTCTTCGGCACGCCCGTACCTTGTAAAAATAATAGTTGATTCTCTCGATTATAATAATTTTAATGCATCATCACCAATTGCGAAATCTTTTTTACTATTTACTGTATTAAGCATTATTCAAGTTTTCCTTTTTAGAATTAGTGATTACCTATATGCAAAAATGATGCCTTTTGTAATAAAAGATACTATTTTGCGCTGTTTTAAAAGAGTTAATAGATTACCGTACCTATATTTCAAAGATACGTTTGGCGGTTCCATCGCTAGTAATATTTATGAAACAGCAGATTCTTTAGAATATATTTTTAATACACTAATATATAGACTAATCGCTCGTATTTTAGTCTTTGTTATAGCATGCCTTACTATTAGTTTAATTATTGATAAGAGTTTGGCTATATTGCTATTTAGTGCTTTTTTTATTCTTTCAATATTCAATTTTTACTTAGCACGAGCCCCCTATAAATTAGCAAAATTACACATGGAATCTTATGTAATTTTAATAGGTAATTTAGTAGATAGCATTGTCAATATGCTATCTGTAATTTTACTCTCCGGCAGAAAATATGAATATAAACATATTAATGAAAAGGCAAGTGCTGAAGCTATTAATCGGCAAAAAGTACAATTTAGCATGTTATATATTGAGTTAGGAAATTCTCTTTTTCTAGTATTAATAAATTTACTATGTTTTATGTACAGTATTTATCTATACAAAGAACAATTAATCACCATAGGTGACATTACTTTTATTTTGCTAATGATGATCAATTTATCTGATATTTTAAGAAATATAGAACGAGACATATTAAGATTTTTAGAAAATTTTGGTAAATGCGTACAAACATTGAAGTTAATAGAAACAGTACAAATAGCTACGGATAAAAAAAGCGCTACCTCTATCAATATTAAGTTAGGAAATATTGAATTCAGGAAAGTTAGTTTTGGCTATACCAAAGATAAAATTCTTTTTAATGAACTCTCTCTAAAAATTTATAGTAATCAAAAAATTGTTTGCCTTGGGCACTCTGGAAGCGGTAAAAGTACATTTGTTGATTTAATCTTAAAATTATTTCCAATAAACTCCGGAGCTATTTTAATAGATGATCAGAACATAGACACCGTTATACAAAATAGTTTATATCCTTCCATTAGTCTAATACCACAAGATCCTATTTTATTTAATCGTAGCATTTTTGAAAATATAATTTATGGCAGCCCTAACGCTTCTAAAAAAGAAGTGATAACTGCTTCGAAAATGGCTCTAGCTCATGATTTTATTATAAACTTACCTTGTGGTTATAACACTATAGTTGGGGAAAGAGGCGAAAAATTGTCTGGAGGGCAACGTAAATTAATTGCTATTGCAAGGGTAATGTTAAAAAACAATAAAATACTGATAGTTGATGAATTAACTTCAAATCTCGATATTATCAGTAGACATAGATTAAAAAGCAGTATGAAAAAATTTATTCAAAATAAAACTGTAATTTCAATCTCTCATTCTATAGAAGATGCATTGGATGCCGATCGTATTTTACTTTTTGAAAAAGGATGTATCGTGGCAGATGGTAATCATAAGGAATTACTGAAAACTAATAAATTCTACAAAAATTTTTATTGCGATACTTATCATGATAAATCAATCACCTAATGCAATATTTTTGGGTATTAGCAAAATACAAGCATAAGTTTGCTAATAACTGGAAATAAAAATTTTTTAATATACTTAATAAATTGTCGTTTTAGTATTTCATAATTCACACGTAGGGAATTTTTACTTATTCACTTTGGTTATAATTAAGAGCTACACTTAACTCTAGGTCTCATTAAAGTAAAGAGACCTAGATACCTATTTAGCTTAATATATAAAAGATAGGAAGTAATGTAGGATACTAATTAATAAGCAAACATTATAAAAATGCAAAAATTAATTCAGGTGAGGATAAATGCCATATATACAAAACGCCGACTTACCTAAAGGAGTAAAAAATAACTTACCTCCACATGCTCAAGATATATATATAGAAGCTTTTAATCATGCATGGGAGCAATATAGGTCCCCAGACAAAAGGCGTGATCCACACGAATCACAAGAAACAGTGGCGCATAAAGTTGCTTGGTCTGCCGTTGAAAAAAAATATAAAAAGAATGTTGATGGTCACTGGGTGGCAATTGGAGTTACATCCTAAAGCCATATATTAAAAATTAGTAATAAAAAAATATATCTGTAATGTAGTGCTAAACTTAGAAGGAGGGCAAAAACCAAAATGCAAAAATTTAATTACGGCAATAGATTTTACAACGAAGCTCTGCAAACTCCCGATGATGAAGGGTTAAGAAAATATTTTCTTGAAGTATATTATTTAATGAGTATGGGACTACTATTAACGGCACTGGCAGCTTGGTCAGTATTTTCTATACCAACTTTAACTTCGCTAATGTTTGATATTGGGCCGGAAGAACAATTGATTAGAATTACTAAAATGGGCTGGATTATAACGTTTGCTCCACTTGCTGTTTCATTATACTTCACTTTAGGTATTAATAGAATTACTAGCCAAAATGCTCAAATGTTATTTTGGCTTTATTCGGTTTTAGTGGGAATGTCGTTTGCATCGTTCGGGTTTATTTATACCAGTTATTCGATTATAAAAACCTTTTTTATTTGCTCTGCTATGTTTGCTGGTATGAGCTTATATGGATATAGCACTAAAAACGACCTTACCTCTATGGGAGGGTTTCTATTTATGAGTTTAGTTGGATTATTAATTGCATCTTTAATTAATATATTATTTTTAAGTCCCGTATTAGAGTTTATTTTATCTATAATAGGTGTGTTTATTTTTATTGGCTTAATAGCTTTTGATACGCAAAAGTTAAAGGAACTATACTATCAAGGAGCAGTAGCTAATAATAATATAGGAATACTTGCTGCCTTTACTTTGTACCTTGATTTCTTAAATTTATTTTTATACTTATTACGTATTTTGGGGGCTAGGAGGCATACCAAAAAGTAATATTATTACGTTTTCTGATGTGTATACTTTGGATATTGTTGTGAACAATGCTAATTTTTCTAGCTGTATATTGTAACTGTCATTCCTCAGCTATAGTGGGCCACCGCATCGTCAGCCATAATGGACCACTTTCATGCTAACTTACTTTTTACATTTTGTCATCCCCCTTTGTAAATTTGGGTGTAAATTTTTTACGGTAAGATT
>Ga0233412_10001935_pt1 | contig 10345 bp, 8 predicted proteins | sample Na_anoxic_4_MG_FD_180667 | JGI IMG/M metagenome (GOLD analysis project Ga0233412, IMG submission 180667) | Seawater microbial communities from Saanich Inlet, British Columbia, Canada - Na_anoxic_4_MG | ecosystem: Environmental > Aquatic > Marine > Inlet | place: Canada: British Columbia... | reverse complement strand
TGACAAAATATGTTCTTTACTTCAAAGTAAGGGTCAAGAATACAGCACTGAACAAGATAAATTAAAGAACTTTAAGCAAGGCTGCTTAATGTCTGGTCAAACTCCTAGAGCTTATCTTTGGTCATTAACAGTAAAACACTTAGAGTGCATAAAAGAAATAGCCCTAGATAGATTGTCAGATGAGTATGCAGATGAGAAAATTGGAGATGCTATTAATTATATGATATTACTTGAGGCTTTGATTGCTGAGTCCGATAACTAAGATCTACTACTAGGTGTTACTAATGCACCTAGTACAGCAATTATAACTTGAAGGCAATCTTTAAAAACAACACCACTTATATGAACAGTCTCTTTTATTGTTTCTGGTTGCCTAAATAATTTACTTAATAATCCACCAGTTGTTTTTACCAAAACATCAGTTTCAGTTGGATGAATCATTGCATATATGGTGATAAAACAAAACGTCAATGATATTGATAAATATATTATGGCTCTTACTAGTCTAGTAAATGGGTCTTTGTTTAACTCTTTTAAATGATCTGTTTGCGCTCTTATCCAATCTGCATCGTGATGAGAATGAGCTAAATCTTTCTTTGTATCTTGGCTACCTTTTAACCAAGAGTTTACAAGGTTGGAGATTAATTTACCTCCAACCCCAAAAAGAAAACTCTCAATCATACAGAATCGCTAGTTCTATAAACACCGCCTAAATAAAGTATGTTTTTATTTGCAGCATTCTGTAGATCACTTATAGGCAAATCAGTGGCAGCACCATTAGCTGTTGCCCTGTAATAAAGAGCCAATGTTTTAGAATTCTTAATTGCTCTTACAGCAGTTGGTTGGTTTGTAGTGAAATCAGAACTGAAAGATATACTTATACCACCATTACAGCATTCATCATTCTCAACATTATATGGTAATCCACCAACTAAAACATTTCCAGTACCACCAGAAATGGAATCAGTCATTAGGAAGCAACTTACATATACTATCTCACCTATTCTATACCAGTGAGCAGAAACAGTTCCATCATAACCTACTGTTGGATCTCCTGTAGTACCTAAGAATGTTGGTGTCCAAGAACCACTTTGTTGCCATTGAGATATACCACCTTGAGTTACACCTTGGTTACCAGAAATATTAACATTAGTAGAAGCTGATTGTGCTACAAAAGTTGTTAGTCCAGCACCTGTTCCAGAAAACAAGTTGTCTACAACACTTACTTTACTAGAAGTTAATCTTACGTTAATAAGTTCAGTAGCTGTAACGTCCATATCATAAAAGCTATTACCTTGAGCTATGACACCACTACAAGTTTGAATATCTAAACCAAAGCCTACTTTAAATATATTACCAGTAAAGTTTATTTGGTTACAAGAGAATAGTACAACTGTTGTAGTATAATCTGAGAATATATTACCAGAGATAGTTAATCCAGAAGTACAACTTGAAGCACTAATAGGTTGTTGAATACCAACAATTGAGTTTCCTGTGACAACAAACTGAGAATCAACTTCAATACTAATACCTTTGACAGTAGAAACTCCACTTGCTGCTCTAATATAATTACCAGAGATATTTGCTCTTGGAGGAGTTGATGAACCAACATTTGTAGAAGCTATACCTTTGTTATTAGATGTAATGGTGTTTCCTATAACAGAGATAGTTTCGCAACCACCGCCAGATATAAGTATTTCATCAAAATCACATTTTGAAATGTTATTGCTAGAGCATAGAGCATTCGTTACTGCTTGAGTACCAGATGTTACACCTGCAAAAGCTATTCCGTGACCACCCCAGTTTCTAACAGTATTGTTTACAATCTTAATGTTATTAACAATGTCTCCAGGATTAGGTTCTACGTCAATACCAGAGTAAGGACTAGACCTTGTTGCATTAGTTCCAACAATCTCACAACCTTCAATTAATATATCCTCACCATCAATAACACTAATACCATTTCTATTAGCATCATCTATACGACAATTCAATACTTTTATATCCTCTACATCACCATCAATGTAAATACAATCAGCATCACCTAAACTTAAATCACATTCTTTTACAGTAATATGTTTTGAATTAAATATCTGAACACAATATGCTTCAAGATTACCCTCTACAGTCAATCCTTCGATAGTAGCACCTTTAGTAAATAGGTTTACACAATCTAAAGCAACAGTACAAGCAACGTTATTAACATCAATTATAGACTCACTTCTATCACCATAAAGGTAATTACCTTCATTCAATGTAATATTGCTATTGATATTATATCTTCCTGGTGGGAAATATACTCTACTATACGCATTAACAGCATTTTGAATTGCTGTTGCGTCATTTGCAACACCATCACCAATAGCACCGAAATCTTTAACAGATACTTCAGAAACATTTCTTGCATTTGAAAGACTGAACACTGTAGACGCATTTTTGTTTTCTACAGTAATCGAGTAATCAATGTTTCCTATGTATAGTTTACCAGGAGTTCCAGAGTTTGATGGATAACCACCAGTTGTTCTTATAGGTTGGGTTGCTGCTACAGTCAAAGTATCATCCCAATAAATTGATATCTGGTTTGTCTTTGCATCTAAACCAGCAGTTCCTACATATATATAACCATTCTCTAAAGGTTGACCATCTATATCGGTAAATACCTCAAATGGTCCTTTAATTGGGTCGTTTGCCATTATTTTTCTCCTGTGTTGTTGTTGTTTCTTTTTACCCTTGGTTCTATTTGCTCATCTTCATCTTGTCTAGACCTAAATAAACTATTAAACCATTTTTCTGCTTCTCTTCTATCTGTAGCAATATCCATTCTTCTAGCAAAGTTATATACCTTTTCTGACTTAGAAAAATCATTTCTTGCTTTTTCTGAATCTCTTGGTGATTGCAAAGATTTTTTAAAACCCTTTGATTTAAATAAATCGTGCGCTGCCATTAAAGACTTCTCATCAATATTTTTATTTTTTCTCATAGCTCCCATTATGGCTAATCCAATAGCATAACTTCCTGTACCACCAGCAAAAGCTCCAAACGGACCGAACACAGAACCTATAGCAGCACCTACACCAGCACCAGCTAAAGATGCAGCAGTAGACTCTGTTAATGCATTCATTATACTAGCTACAACCCCATCATTTCTTTTTACAATTTTTGCCAAATAATCCTTTCCACTTTTCTTAGCCTCTTTGCTGGTTCTCCATACATCTCCAGAAACTTCCTCAAGCATATTTATCATCTTCCTATTCTTAGGAGATAATTTCTTCATAACCATATCTTTTGATGCTTTATTGTCGGCTATATTTTTCCACCATTCGTAGTATGTTTTTAGGTCTAAGTGATCTCCTTTCTTTCCAAGAGAACCCATAAGCGTTGACATAACCATATCTTCTTTTGCACTATCTGGAGTAGCTTTATACATAGCTTCAAAAGATGCTTTAGCTTTCTCTTTTGAAATCTTCTGCATTTTATCTGTAAACTTTATGTCTGCTATACCTTCCCCAGTAGCTTCATCTAAAACATCAGAAGACATTTTTCCGAATAATGTTTTAATATCTTCTTCGTGAGTTTTTCTTTCAACAGTTTTTTGATTAGCCTTTTTAAGAGTATCTACTAAACCAACATCTCCAGATAATTCCTCATATCTTTTTACATTACCAAACTGATCTTGACTAGCTGCTTTATACATTTTGCTATAATCTGCATTAGTTTGATCTGCAAAATGTAATTTTTTAATATTAGCACCAATGTCTTTTCTTATTTGGTCAAGCATATGATAGTTTGGTCTTGATATAAAAACCTCATCTGGTAATTGTCCTTCTTTAGTTAAGTATTGTCCAAATGTTTTTTCACCATCTGCAACATACTTATTCTCAATTAAAGATACAATTATTCTCTTCTCCATAGGAGATAAGAATTCCATAGGGTCTTTTGGTTTCATACCTTCAACTTGAGTAAAAGGTCTATCCTCTCTTACTGGAGGCATACTTCTTGTGTTATCGTCTAATTTCTTCTTGATTCCAGAAAGTAAGTTCTCTGCACTAACATCCATATCTCTAGGAATTTTTTTAGAAAGTATATCGAAGTATTCTTCCTCTTCTTTACTTATGGTGTCCCACATCTCTTTTTGAATCTTACTTATCTTTTTAGATAAATCAGCACCTTCAAGAGAGCTTGCTTCTTTCATCTTGTTCTGTATTTTATCAGCTATATTTTTAGAATTAGCATTAAACTCATCATCAAATTGATCTTTCATATTATCAAGCATGATCTTCTTCGATTCACTTCCTTTAGTAGCATATTGTCTGGCAGTCATATCATCTTCTATACCAAAATACTTAAATGCTTCTGCTGCTTCAGGGTCACGCTCAAAAGCTCTTTGTATTTCTGCTGGGTCAGCATCTTCTTTTTCAGCAATCTTGTGAGCATACCTAACAAGTCTATTTTCAAAATCGGGTTCTAATTTCCCTACTGCTGGGTCATAGTCTTTAAATCCGTGCTTTCTAACTTCTTCATTAAGCACAGTTGGATTTTCCTTGTAAAGTTTGTTTAATTCTGTAAAATCAACTCCAGCAGCAGCATTTTTTATTGCATCAGTTGGGTCTGTCTTAAAAGCTTTCAATACTGTGTCTGGCACAGCAGACATAGCGCCAGTCATTCCAGAAGTTGCCATATCACCAAGGCTTATAGGGTCACCAGCAGTTTTTTGAGCTACTTGATGAACACCTTCAACACCAGTCTCTGCGAGGCCAGCTCTAACTAAAAATGGAAGTTTTTTGAATTTATCATAAATGCCTTTAAATGCACTTAATCTACTAGCAGTTCCAGCGCCTTTATAAATAGCTATGTCTGCAAGTATAGTTGCTCCTATGTTACCAAGGTCAGATATTCTCATGCCTCTTTTTACTGGATACCACTTCTTATCGAACTGATTATAAATCCAAGGAGTACCTTTCTTTTCTATGAAATCAGAATACTCCCCATCTTCATTTGGACCCATTTCATCTAACGAATTCTGAGTCATTCGTGCCATTTTTTTTGCATCACCAACACTTAATTGTGGAATACCAAAATTGAGGACTCTATTTATATCTTGAGTTCCTGGTATTTCATAACCACCAATTTTAAGATTAGGAACTTTCATATCAACGTGTTCTGGTGCCTTAGAAACCAAATCAGTCTCTGCTTCTTTACCTGTAAACATATCTGATACTGGACCTTTTAAAAAATCCACTACTGGACCTTTCCCTGTGAATGTTTCAATAACAATATCTTTTAGAGACATATCTTTAAAATCTTTCCCAATATTGTCATACCGACTCTTATATGCCTTCTCCTCTTGTGGAGTTACTGATTGTTGTATCTCTTGTTTAGTAGTAGGATTATAGCTTTGATCTACAGGTTGTAGTTCAGACCTAAAATCAAAACCTTCATCTCCAAGCATCTTTCTATTAACATACTCTGTGACATCTAATGGTGTAGAAGGGTCATTCGATTGAAATGGCATCCTACTTTCCATCATTTGTTTTTTGGCTAACTCATCACCAGTATATTGTACCTCTTGTTCTGGTTTTACTTTAGACGCTTTGTATAACGCTATCTCTTCGTCAGCTTGTTCTTCTGTAATGGAACCTTCGCTAATAGACTCGGATAAAGCATCCAGAAAATCTTCTTCACTATATTCTGAAAATTCACTCATTTAGTCTTCATCTTTTCTCTTAGCCTATCTTTTATTTTAGATTTAGCGTTTACTGTAAATATATTCCCTATATTAAGGCCATAACCCTTTGCTTGAGAAGTTATTCTTGCTCTAGGTTTATCTGCCATTTTTTTAGCAGTATTCCTTAGATTTTCGGCCTCTTTTAAGAACTGCTCTCTAGCAGTCTCACCCATCTCTCCTTCAGCAAAAACCTTATTGACAATATTTATCATTTTGGCACTTAAACCAGGAGCGTCCTGAGCAGTTATAACCTCATTTCCTGTAACCGTACTTCCAGGGTCAATAGCTTTCATATAAGATAAAACTGTTGTCAAAGAGCCAATACCACTTTTAGATGCATCCTTTATCGTATTATAAGCTCTATTTACTAACTCATATTTTTCACCACCTTCTTTCCAATATTGATTCCTTAGCCTTAGTTCAATATCTATTTTTTTCTCTGGTGGCAAAACACCATCGTTTTCCATCTGCATTCTCTTAGCATCATTCAGTATCTTCTGAGACTCATTAGCAACTTTCTCTGCATCTAATGCAAACTCATCACCATAGAAGTCTGCCTCTTTTTGAGTCTTATCAGTCAATGCTTTTTCATTCTTAAGTTTTGATTCAGTCACTTTATCATAGTAGTCTACATCTTTTTGAGTCTTAGCAGCAGTAGCAATATCAGATTTGTATTTCCCTCTAGCAGCCATTAACTTAGCGTATTTTTCTGGTCCAACAAGACCTATTGAATTAAGTGAAGCAGCAGTAACTATTGCGTCTAGTTTTCCAGCATCTAAATTCTTCTGAGCAGCTTTAACTAAATACTCTATCCTTCTTCCTTCAGCAACTAATTTTGGGTCTTTGCTTTTTAGTAGTGTTTCAAATTCAAGTGTCCTTTCTGCGATATAACCTTCTGGGCTTTGTTCAGCTAAACTCTCCATTTGAAACGCTTTTTTAACTAATCGCTTTTCTTGTTCAGCATCCATATTCTCAGTCAACTTCATCATTGGCTCAAAATATGCTGGATTCTTTATTGCAAACTTTACAACATTCTCCTTAGAATAATTTTCACTCAAATTATCTAGTTTTGCTTTAATTGCTGCCGATGATATTGCACTCTGCAATCTATCTTCTTGATCTTGTTCAAACTTTATTTTCTTCTGCTCAAACAACTCTTGGTTTTGTTGAAAAAGTTGTTGCTGTTGTTGCTGTTGCATTCCAGCTTGATTTAAAACTCTTCCAGCTTCCATACCTTTTAATGCAGAACCCATAGGGTCTAATTGAACTAACTGATGATTATATGGTTGCATTATGGACCCACTGAGGATTGATAAGGTGATGTATTTTGGAAATTATCATAAGTATAAGGATTGTATGCCATTTGCTCTGGAGAAATGTAACCAGCATTCTGATTAGTCTGTTGTTGATTAGGAAACATCTGTCTATATTTAAAGTAATTATCCATGCCAGTATTTAACGTATTTGCCATATTGTTGCTTTGTTGTATTCTATACCCAGCATCTGCAATAGAACCTTGTTGCATAAGGTTTGCAGTAGGAGATGTTCCAGATTGACCTATTGGTGTACCACCAGCAGCAGACATACCCATTTGAGCTATATTACCTATGGTATTTTGCGCACCACTGTATAATGTATTAGCAACATTTCCGCCAGCACCAGCAAGATAACTTGAGGTGTTTTGACCAGCAGCAGACATTGGAGCTAACTGATTGTATTTCTGATTAATAGCATTAGATAGAAACGCTGGTCTAAACTCTGCTAAAGCACCTTGAACATTGCCACCTCTTACACCACCAGTAGCAGTAGCATTTTGAGTCATAGCTTCTTCTGCTTTTTGCATTTGATATGTGTATGCTGGGTCAGATTCAACCACATCATAAGCAGCTTGTTGAGCATCTGGACCATTAACACCAGCGAGGTCTTGTTGCATCTTATATGCATTCATACCACCTTCTGCATATCCTTCTAACTGAGGTATTGAACTTTGACCAGCATTAAGTAGACTACTTTGCATAGGTTGCGCTAGGTTATATCCTTGACCGAAATCTTTAAGATTTGGAGGACCACCAGAAGGTCTACCAGGAGAACTTCCTGGTGCTGTATTAGATATTGGCGCACCATTTTGTGCAAACGCAGGGTCTGTGCCTGGTGCTGTTGGTCCTTTGCCACCTCTAGGCATTGGAGAACCATCTTCACGAAATGCTGGTTGTGTTCCCTGTGGATTTTCTTGGTAATGTTCTGGAGCCATACCACCTGGTCCATAACCTTGACCACCATTATCTCTATTAACATAAGAGCTAGCTTCTTGTGGTGAATACCCCATAGCTTCATATCCAGCTTGAACATAAGGGCTTAAATCTTGCCTCCTTTGTTCTAATTGGGCATAGTATCTATCGTCAGATTCTTTTTGAGCAGCTAAAGAACTATTCATACCATCCCTCTGTACTGCCTCTGCTCTTTTACTTGCATTTTGTGTTATATAACCACTTGCAATAGTTGATGCAGCAGTTAATGCTAATGCACCTTTTGCTGAAGCCGATAGTCCAGTTGATGCTGCTGTAATTGCTGATGCAGATGGTGCTGCTGCCATAGCTGCCTGTGGAGTCGATGCTGTAGCCATTGTTCCAATAGATGTTGATACTGCCGCTTTGCCACCCAAGGCATTTAATGCTGCACCACCAGTAGCATAAGCTGCTACTAATACACCAAGTGTTCTTAATACCTTTCCAGAAGAAGATGCTGGATGTATAACATCATCAGCCCATTTTTTAAATATACCTTTTACACTTTTACCTTCAATAAGACCTTTGGGTAATTGCCAAGCAATGTTAAAATTATTGATGTACTCCATTGAGTCGTTAAAGTCAGTGCCACTACCAAAGGTATCATCAAAACCTTCCTTAACATCTTCTTTAAAGTCTTTCCAATCATAACCCATTACATAACCTCACTAATTAATAAAATGCTTTTAGGTGTTGTATTAGACACATTTATCATCAGTACATTATCTTTTGTCAAGCAAAATGTCAAGATATCTCCCTCCCACTACACCTTATAGATAAAGCAGTTGCAGTGCCAGAAGTGACTATTGAACCACCAGCTTCAATGACGTGTCCTACTATTTCATAAAGTGATCTGGTTTCATCAACTGCTATCTCTAAATTGTCAATTATTAGGTTATCATTGCTTACAGAACCACCAACAGGAACAAACCACATATTGATATTAGAGCTTGAAACACTATAATTTGTCACCGTGAACGTATCAATGATAGCTTTTACAGTAGTCGTTGACGAAGATGGTGCTGTGTATTGAGTCGTTTGAGCAGACTCCATAGTTTTTGATGGTATTAATTCTTTGCTTTCTACTGCCATTATGAATTACCTCCTACAATAGTATCATACCAGGTAGCAAATATCTCTTGACTTACCTCAACTCCACTCCTAACATATAAGCCACCAAAACCACGATTTTCATCACTATTAAACACCATGACAATGTAAGCACCATCTGGTACAGACGAAACATCAAAATCTCCTGAATATTGTCCTGTTGAAACCTCTGTCATAGAAATGTCAGAACCTTGTTGAGTTCCTGTGAATGTGAAAACCTTTGAGGTTAAAGTTAATCCTGTTTCTAGTGAAATGTTAATCTCGTTAGACATTAAAATTTTGTTCCGTATGCAATGCAATCAAAGTTTATTAAACCTGTTAAATCATCTCTTATTACAAATACCATTTTATCTTCAGTGCCTTTTCTTAATCTTATTCCCCAAGGCTTACCGAATTGCTCAGATATATCAATTATAGGTAAGTAAGCTTTCTCAGATGCACCACCACTCACATCAGCTAAATAAGCATCTGTTCCAGTACCGATAGCGTGAGTCTTATGACCTGTTCTAATAAACTCAAGGTTTGTTTTAATACCTTCGTGAAGTATCTCAGTTCCTAGATTACTTGTAACCCACTTCCACTCAACACCATTAGTTAATGCAGTTAAAGCACCAAACTTATTTAATGTTGGTGAACCTCCGTCACCGATTCTAAGAGATAATGAGTTTATATAAATGTCTTGGCTAGAGCTAGCTTGTATGAAATACTCAACATTAGTCACTGAACCATCAACGTTCATATTAGTTGCACCAGCACCATCTGTGAACCTTTCTCGGTAAGGTACGGATGTTTCTTCTTCATTGAATGGTGGGTGAGGATGCACAACTGTTTGCAATGCACCCTCATCATCTACCTTGGCTTTATTGCCAGTCCCTACTCCATCAACTAGAACAGACTTAATCATTAAATGTTATTACCTTCTTTCCTGTAACATACAGCAGCAATATATAAATCAGCACCACCAGAAGTATTAAGGTCAACTTTAACACCTAGCGAAGAACCTTTTGCAAGGTCAATGTTAAGCTCTGGTGCAGCAGTTCTTCCTTCTGTGAGTATAACTTTTGCGTGATCTGTTCCGTCAGTTAAAGTCTTTCCTGTAGCAGATGCAGAATAAATCAAAGAATCATCCAAAGTGTTTGAACTTCCGAAGTTTGAATTACTTATCATTGATGCAACATTAGCATCGTCAATGATAGTACCAGCAGTAGGGTTTCTTATAAGAGTC
>Ga0233412_10001931_pt1 | contig 10357 bp, 23 predicted proteins | sample Na_anoxic_4_MG_FD_180667 | JGI IMG/M metagenome (GOLD analysis project Ga0233412, IMG submission 180667) | Seawater microbial communities from Saanich Inlet, British Columbia, Canada - Na_anoxic_4_MG | ecosystem: Environmental > Aquatic > Marine > Inlet | place: Canada: British Columbia... | reverse complement strand
ATATACTAGAGGTCGGAGGATTGGTATTTGTAGAAGCAATAGCAACTATACAAAACGAGAAAGGACAAGACGTATCCGTATCTGCACAGGCAGGAATTAACCCAAATAAAAAGGGAATGGATATAGCTCAGAGTTTTGGAAGCTCCTCCAGTTATGCGAGAAAGTATGCTCTTAATGGATTGTTCTTAATAGACGATACTAAGGATCCTGACACAGAAGCACCTCAACCCAAGCAAAAAGAAAAGATAACAAATGGCGACCTTTCAGGAATGATGTTAAAAGCTAGTATAGGAGATTTAAGGACTATAATAAAAGACTTTGAACTTACCAAAGAGCAACACAGTAAGGTAACAGAATTAGGTAAAAAATTAAAAAACTAAGAACTATGGAAACTATTTTAAGAACTGAACTAAAAACAGCAGACAAAAGAATAATAGTATTAGAGAGTACTATTGAAACTTATAAGCGTATAATAGCTGCTTTAGATGAACGAATAGAACTAATGGAGAGAAACCATAAATTTGAATTAGAAAACTTTTATACTAAAAACTCTGAACTATGAAAATAAGATGCAGCGCACTAGGTAAAATTATGACAAACCCTAGAAGCAAAAAAGAAACATTGTCAGCAGGATGTAAAACGTACATCAAAGAATTAGTAAAGGAAGATTTATTTGGTTATAAAACTACAATAGATTCTAAGTATTTAACTAAGGGAATAGACTTAGAAGACACTAGTATAGACCTTTATAACGAAGTACACAATACTTTATACCTAAAGAATACAGAAAGGCTAGAAAACGAGTTTATAACTGGAGAATGCGACATTAACGCAGAGGACAAGATTATAGACATTAAAAGCTCATGGAGTTTAGAGACATTTCCTGCATCTCCTGGAGATGTATCCAATAAAGATTACGAATGGCAGCTAAGAGCTTATATGTGGCTCTACGATAAGCCTAAAGCAGAACTTGCTTACTGCATGGTTTCAACTCCTGACTACTTACTAAAAGAATGGGATAATTTAGACATTCATAAAGTAGATAAACACGACCCATTTCTTAGAGTTACTACAATTAGTTTTGAAAGGGATACTGAAAAGGAAGAACTAATAGCTCAAAGGGTAAAAGACTGTAGAGAGTTCTACAATGAGTATAAAGACTCAATTTTGAATAAACAATTAATATTAACCCAATAAACTATGACAGATTTAGAATATTTTATAAACGAAACATTGCAAGGGATATCTGTTCCAGTAACAAATGAAAGGATCCTAAATGCTGTATGCTCACATTTCAGTGTTTCTGAGAAAGCTATAAAAGGAAAGACTAGGGGGAAGAATATAGTATTAGCTAGGCACTTTTATATGTTTCTTCTAAAAGAAAAAGAAGTATTTAAAACTTTGCGAGAAATAGGAGAACAAACAAATAAAGACCATGCTACTGCATTACATGCAATACGTAAGTTAAAATATTGGGTAGAAAACTACCAAGACATAAAAGAAATATATAATAAAATAAACCAAAAAATATATAATAATTAACTATATTTACAAACAATTAAAAAACAATAAATTATGGAACACGTAGAAACAGGAACAATAAAAGAAATTATGGACTTAAAAACTTTCGATAGTGGCTTTACTAAGCGAGAGTTCGTAATTACTACAAATGACAAATATCCGCAGGATGTTAAGTTTGAAGTAACAAAAGATAAAGCAGAAACTTTTGAAACCTACAATAATATAGGAGATGAGGTAACTGTAAAATTTAATATTAGAGGCAACTTTCATGAACCGACAAACAATTATTTCAACAATCTCCATGCTTGGAGAATCGAGAAAAACAATGCACAGACTACAGAGGAAGAAACTGTACAGACTGAGGCAGAAGATGACTTACCCTTTTAAGAAGGTAATACATTTATTTTTGGATAATGGTTATAAGTTAAAATAATTATTATCTTTGGTCCATACATCCTGCATGATGTTTACTGAATTAATTAATAACCTATTAGGGGGATGGATGCAGCCTGAACCTTAATAGGTTTTTTTATACACAATATTATGGCAAAAGATAAAAAGGGTTTTGTATTATATGCTGACCTAATTCATACTGTAGAACAGTTAACCTCAGAAAAAGCAGGAGACTTATTTAAACATATTTTAAGGTATGTAAATGATGAAGATCCAGTTAGCGAAGATATACTTATCAGCATAGCATTTGAACCGATTAAACAGCAGCTAAAGAGGGATTTAAAGAAGTATGAAGTAAGAGCAGAAAAGAGCAGGAACAATGGAAAGTTAGGAGGTAGACCTAAAAACCTAGAAGAACCTAAAAAACCTAGTGGGTTAATTAATAACCTAACCGAACCTAGAAAACCTGATACAGTTACAGTAACAGTAACAGATACAGTAAAAGATATATATAAACGAAAACAAGTTTTCAGAACATCCATTTCTAAATTTATAAAAGACAATCCTAATAAATACCCTAAACAACTCTACATAGATTTTGAGGAGTATTGGACAGAGCATGGCGAGAAGGATAAAAAAATGAGATTTGAGAAACAAAAGACATTCGGACTAAGTAGAAGACTAAGCTCCTGGAATAAAACAGGGTTTAATAATTATGAACCAATTAAAAAAGATGTAGTAGCTGTACCACATTGGAATAAAAATATTTAAAACTATGATATTAGAAAACTCAAGCGGAAAGGATTACCTAGATTCAATACGAAATGGCACATTTGTTTATGGCTTAAAAATAGGATGCGATTTAGACAACCATCTCAGGTACAAGCAAGGGAGTTTTAATGTTATGGCAGGACACTCAAATGTAGGAAAGACTAAATTTATATTATATTACTACCTATGTCTAGCTGTTAAACACAAAAAAAAGTTTTTAATCTTTTCTTCTGAGAATAGTACAGGAGGTATTAAACGAGATTTAATCCAGTTACATGCTGAAAAGAAGCTAGAAGATTTAACCGAACAACAATACGAATATCATTTTAATTGGATAAATGAACATTTTAAGTTTATAGACTTTGAGTCGTTCTACAAAGTGAACAATAGGTTTATGAATTTTAGAGATGTCTTTAAATCTGCTTTAGATGACTGCGACTATTTCGACGCTTTAGTTGTGGATCCTTATAACTCACTTGCAGTAGTGGATGACATAAAAGGGAATGCTCACGAAAGAGATTATGCAATAGCTCAGGAATTTAGAATGTTTTGCAGAATAAACAACAAAACTATTTATTTATTGGCACATGGAAACACAGATGCTTTGAGAAAGACCTATGCAAAAGACCATGACTTTTATCGACATCCTATTCCATTAATGGCTTCCGATATTGAGGGAGGCGGTAAATGGGTTAACAGAGCTGACGATTTTATTGTTATACATAGACTAACCCAACACCAAAGTGAATGGATGAAAACAGAAATTCATATACGCAAAATAAAGGAAACGGAGACAGGAGGAGTTATGACTTTCCTAGACAACCCTATAATATTTCACATGGATAAAGGAGGCTTAAGTTTTAATTGTTATATTCGTCAAGCAGATTACACACAGATACCACACAATGCAACTAACCCATTAAGCGAAAGACCAAAGGAAAAACAAATGGAATTAAAACCAAACAAAGGTTTTGAAAAGGATATTAACCACTTGCATGAACCAAAGAAAACAACCGATGACGAAGATTGGCTAACTGGATACATGGAGGAAGAAACTTTTAAAATATGAAAAAGAATTTATTAATTACATTTAGCGGAGGTAGGACATCTGCTTTTATGGCTAGATTTATACAAGTCAATCCTGCTTATGAAGATTATAATAAGATTTATCTTTATGCTAATACTGGAAAGGAACACGAAAACACATTAAAATTTATAAACCAATGCGATAAAGAATGGGCATTAGGTATTGTGTGGCTAGAAGCAGATGTAGTACATGAGAAAAGAAAAGGAACTAAATACAAGGTAGTAAACTTTGAAACAGCTAGTAGGAATGGCGAGCCATTTCAGCAGGTAATTAAAAAATACGGATTACCTAGTAAATTATATAGACATTGTACAAGAGAATTAAAAGAAGTGCCAATGCATAAATTTGCTAAAGATTATTTTGGATCAAAAGATTATAAAACCGCTTTAGGTATTAGAGCAGATGAACAGCATAGAATATCTAGCAATCCTGCTTTGGTTTATCCACTAGATGCATTACAATTAGATGAGAAATTTATTCGAAAATGGTGGGATAAACAAAGTTTTGATTTAGAGCTAAAAGATTATCAGGGTAATTGTGATTTGTGCTTTTTAAAGTCAGTCCGTAAAAAACTTACGCTATTAACAGAAACTCCTAGCTTATCTGAATGGTGGGATAAACAAGAAAAGGAAAACTATAGAGAGTACCAGGATAAATTTGATGTCTACAGAGATTTAACTATTGAACAATTAGTAGAGAAAGCTAAACAACCATTTAACAAAGCAAGAGATTTACATGAACTAAGAGAACAGCAAAACTCTTTATTTGATATAGATTTAGATATTGAATTTGACTGTTATTGTAAAAACACATAAATTTAAACCATGACACTAGAACAACTAACTACGAAATTAGAACTTAATATATTAATTGAGAAAGTACTTGCTAAGTCAGGAGCATATAAGTCTCCAGGAAGTAAAGAGGAGGCTTTACAAGGTATTGCTTTATCTCAGTCAACGAAAGACACGTTACATACGTTAAAAAGTGCTTTAGAATGGCTTAACTTATCGGAGGACTTAGTAAATGATTATAGAAAGGAGATACAAAACAAGGATGCTCAGATATACAAACTGTCTGTAGAGAACAGCAAACTAAGGACTAGAGCTAACTTAGCAGACCAAAGAACAAACAATATAAGTGAATATATTGAACTACATAAAAACAAAACTAATGAAAGTACTTAATTTATATGCTTGTCTAGGAGGTAATAGGCTATTATGGGATAACTGCGAAGTAACAGCAGTAGAGTTAGACCCGGAGTTAGCTAGGTTATACCAAGAGAGATTCCCAAACGATACAGTAATAGTAGCAGATGCTCATCAATATTTACTAGACCACTACAAAGAGTTTGACTTTATATGGAGTTCGCCACCTTGTCCTACACATTCTAGAGCTAGATACTGGGGTTTTGGTGCAAACGGAAAGAAACCAATTTACCCGGATATGAAACTATATCAAGAAATAATATTTCTACAGCACCATTGTAAAACAAAATATTGTGTAGAGAATGTTATACCTTACTACGAACCATTAATACCTGCAAAGAAAAGGGATAGGCATTTGTATTGGACTAATTTTAAATTGCCTAATAGTTTGAGCGATAGACATTTTGAAGGAATAAGTCAAACTAAAAATGAGGTAACCAAACTATGCGAGTTCCATGATTATGATTTTAGAAAATACAAAGGTAATCAAGTTTTAAATAAAATAGCTAGAAACTTAGTAGATTACGAAGCAGGTAAAACTATATTCGATACAGCTAGAGGAATAATAAACAAGAAAGACACAAAACAAACATCTATTTTTGATGAACTATAAAAACAAAACAACATGAAACTATTAAAACAATGCTCCTTAGATGGAGTAACAAGACGAAAAGACAAGAGCTTAAAGATTTCTTTTATTACAACTATGGAGCAATCCAGTAATGAACTAATGGAAATAGATAAGCTATTAGACACAAACGGAATACTATACTACAAAGATAGCGAAGGACTTTCTACAGATGAAATAAACCAAATAGATAAGGTTGTGCTAGAAAAGCCTTCAGGAAAGACTCAGAGTGAAAGACTAAGAAATGTATTGTATCTTTACTGCAAGCAGAAGATAGGTAAAGACCCAACAAAAGAACAGTTTGCAGAGTTCTACCAAAAGTATACCGAGAAGTATATACAATACATTAAAGACCAGTTAAATTAGGTATGAAACAAAACCATAAATTTCCGTATAAGTGGACTTTAAAAGATGCTAACTTTACAAAAGACAAAGGGACAGTATTTAGCTGCTTTGCCTGTGGAGGAGGCTCGACAATGGGTTACAAGTTAGCAGGCTTTGATGTATTAGGGTGTAATGAGATAGACCCAAAAATGATAGAAGCATATAAAACTAATCACAATCCAAAATATGCTTACTTAGAACCTATCCAAACTTTTAAACTCAGAAAAGACTTGCCTAAAGAATTATACAACTTAGATATTTTAGATGGCTCTCCGCCTTGTTCCAGTTTTTCAATGGCTGGAAATCGTGAGAAGGATTGGGGAAAAGAAAAGAAGTTTAGAGAAGGACAAGCAGAACAAGTTTTAGATAATCTATTTTTTGACTTTATAGACCTAGCTAAAGAGTTACAACCTAAAGTAGTGGTAGCTGAAAATGTAGCAGGTTTAATGATGGGCGCAGCTAAACAATATGTAAAAAAGATTTATAAAGCATTTCAAGAGGCTGGATATGAATTAAAGATAGAACCTTATTTATTAGATGCCTCAAAAATGGGCGTACCACAAAGAAGGAAAAGAGTTTTTTTTATAGCTTTAAGAAAAGATTTAGCTACCCCATTTATGGAGCAAATAGATATGTTTCAAACAGCGCCTAAATTAGATTTAGAATTTAATGAAACTGAAATACTATTTAGAGAAATACAAGAAAGAAATGTTGATAGAATTACTTTACCTAAATCATATCTAAAGCATTGGAATAATACTGACTATACTGGCAGAGCAAAAGCAGAAAGTGGCAATACATTTGGTTTTTTTTATAAAGCATTACCTAATTTAGTTTGTTCTACCATAGTAAGTGGTTCTACTTATTCAATAGAACAATCTAAACACCTTTTAATAGATAATGAACTTTGTAAAATAGGATCCTATCCCTTAGATTATAATTTTTTAGATAATAAACCACAGTATTTAATAGGGATGTCAGTACCTCCTATAATGGTTGCACAAATATCTACTAAGATATATAAGCAATGGTTAAGTAAAATAAATTAAATGAGGTGTAAAGTTTGTAAAGATAAATTTGAGCCTAAGTACTTTCTTCAGAAAACTTGCTTTGAGCCTAGCTGTATTTTAGAATACAAAAACAAAGTAAAAGCTAAAGAGTGGAAACAAGAAAAAAAAGTTTTAAAAGAAAAGCTAAAAACTAATTCCGACCATGTCAAAGAACTACAAATAATATTCAATAAATTTATAAGACTCAGAGATAAAGACAAGGGCTGTATAAGTTGCGGAACTCCTTTAGTTAAGAAATACGATGCAGGACATTACAAGAGTGCAGGAGGAAGTCCAGAACATAGATTTAATGAAAACAATGTACATGGACAATGTGTTTATTGCAATCAACATCTTCATGCTAATTTAATAGAGTACAGGAAAGGACTAATTAAAAGAATAGGACTTGAGGAGGTGGAGCTTTTAGAAAACCATATTATACCAATGAAGTATTCTATACCCGAATTGATAGAGTTAAAAGTAATTTATAAGGATAAAATAAAAAACCTAAAACAATGATAGACAACTATATCCTAACAGTTGTCGTCTTAACAAGTATAGCACAGAGCTTAATTATTAACCCATTTCTAAAGTGGTTATTTAAGATTGAATAATTTTACTATATTTGTAAATGTGAATGAGGAGTTTATAAAAGAGAAACAGCAAGTTATTGAAACAGCTTGTAAAAACATCTGCAAACATTCTGACATCTGGAAAGACTTATCTCAGGAGGTAAACATATATTTTTTAACTAATGAGTTACCTAATAACCTTAATAAAATAGATGGCTTTATTTTCGTAGTTGCTTATAAGATGTTTCATTTGTCGGGTAGTTCGTTTAACCGTTTACATTTTGATAATATTTTACAAGATTATACGTGGATAGATTACTTAAAAGAGATGGACATCCCTTGTATAGATGGCAACGTTTACAAAGAATACATAGAGCAGGTTGAACAACTAGACGAAATGGAGCGTATTTGGGTAGAGGAGATAATAAAAAGAAACTTTAGCATAAAGCTATTTAGTGAACATACAGGAATACATAGGGCATCAGCAACAGAACGCATGAATAGTATATACGAGAAACTTAGAAAGCATAACAAATGAATATAATAATAATTTCGATACTAGCTATTTTAGGATGGACTGAACTATTTAAACAAACCTTTACAATTAAAGAGGGGTTTAAACACAGATTCAAATTAATAGCTCCTTTACTTAGAAGGATTGAAAATATAAACATAACAGGAATAGAAGGACATGAGGGCAAACCTTTTAATTGTGCTTATTGCTTGTCTTTTTATGTTTCTTGTTTATTGTGTATTATTTCACTAGATTTGTCTTATATGGTAATATACTTATTTTTTGAATTAAAAGCGCATTAATGGACTACAGACAATTAAAATGGGGAGCTTTAAAGAGCTACGGAACAAAGCTAGGTATAAACACCAAAGGAATGACTAAACAAGTCTTATTAGAATATTTAGATGCGATGCCTGATGTAGCACATGGAATAGAGGAGGAACTAAAACCTTTCAAAGGGATAAAACAAAACCATCCTTTGTTCCTGGAATTAGAACCTTATCTACCATATTTAAAAGCATACAAGAAACTTAAAGCAGTTTCACGAGTACCAAAAGTAAATGAAGTTATTGCTACTTTATTTGTCAAATATATAGAGAAACAGAAAAACATACGAGTTAATATAGGGTGCAATAAATGCGTTAATAGTTATTATGAACGAATGATAGCAAACTATAATAAGCTAGTTGACGAGTATGGAGGAGGAGAACGTATATAATTATTACTTAGAAGTCCAGGAGGATGGAAACCTTTATATGGTAACAGAGTATATGAATGGATACATTACACAATGGACAGCTAACGCCACAATAGAAGTAAATGACGAAGTATATTTTATTAACTTATATGAAGATTAAGCTACTCCAGTAACAAAAGCAAACCAGTAGTTAAAGAAATTGCTACTATAGTATTAAACCAAAACAAAGAAGATGAGTAAAAGAGATATTAAAAAATGTGTGTTAGAAATAATAGATTATTTAGGTAGTAGAAATGGTTTTGATAATTGGTGGTTACAAGTAGAGAATAATGAAGAAAGTGAGATAACTAAAAAGTTAGAAGATATTATTGAAAAAAGATTAAACCAAAACAAAGATGAATAAGAAATTAACAGCTAGTTGGAAAAACAAAGATGGAAACACTATAACAGTAGAGGCCCCAGACTTTGATTTTGAAAAGTTAAAAAAGAAAGTAAACTACTATAATATATCAAATAATAAAGTAAAATATAATGGAAAACATATTAGAAATAGCCATAGAACAACTTGAAAGAGTAAAGAGGGGAGAGATGCCGACAGAAGAAGGAAAGAAGTTAATAGGTAAAATAAGCTATTATAAATCTATTATAGAAATAGAAAACTAAAACAAAGATGAAGATAAGTAAACACACTATAGTAGGACAGTTCCATGTATTACCATTCATTAAGATAACCTATGACAGAACTCTTAACGGAGAGTATGAATTCATAGTTGGGTGGATGAGTGTAGGAATATCATTATCATATAAAGCAAAACAAGGATGAATATGTTAAACCTATAAAGCAAAAAAAATGACTGAACAAGAATTAATATCACTAGGCTTTAAAAAGAACACAGAAGAAGATCTTGATGGATCATTCTACTACTACACACTAGACATAGTAGAAGGGCTATACTGTATTACAGATGCAAGTGATGAGGCTGCGGTTGAAAATGATGAGTGGACTGTAGAACTAAGCTTTGACTGTAACCCAAGGATAAAGTTCAGGGATGTTAAGTCATTGACTGAACTAATTAATTTATTAAACCAAAACAAGGATAATGAATAAAATAATAGAAACAAAAGATTATGGTAAGGTAGAAGTTAGAACTGCTATGTTTGATATAGACGGAACTTCTTTAGAAGAAGGTATAGAAATAAAAGGAGAAGAAATGGGTCTTATTGAAATATATGGTTGGAAAGACATTTCTGAATTATCTTCAAAAGATATTAATAATCTTATAAACCAAAACAAAGATGAGAGCTAAAGAAAAATACGAAAAAGAAACTGGAGACATGGAACCTAATGATCAAATTGGTTTTCATGAATGGTATCAAAGATATGTTAGATGGTTGGAAAAACAAGTAGAAAAACAAAGATGATTAAAGAAACATTTGAAATAATATTCCTATTAGGTGTATTGGTATTTTGGATATGGGGTATGAGTTACGCCATAAAAGTTTATATGGATGGTTTTTATGAGAATAAAAATAAAC
>Ga0233412_10001924_pt1 | contig 10376 bp, 9 predicted proteins | sample Na_anoxic_4_MG_FD_180667 | JGI IMG/M metagenome (GOLD analysis project Ga0233412, IMG submission 180667) | Seawater microbial communities from Saanich Inlet, British Columbia, Canada - Na_anoxic_4_MG | ecosystem: Environmental > Aquatic > Marine > Inlet | place: Canada: British Columbia... | reverse complement strand
AATGCTTGGTCAGATAATATATGAACATATTCATCAGGAGTGTCCTCTGTCATGCTAATTTCCTGGAGAACAACAGCTTTCTCAAGTTCCAAATCTTTTTCAACAAATAGCGAATTAATAAATATGTCGGAAAAGAGCTCGGTTAAAAACTGAAGATGTTTATCCAGAACTCTTGCATGAAAACAGGTTTGTTCTTTACCAGTAAATGCATTTGAAAATCCGCCGATTGTGTCGAGATCCTTTGCAATTTGAGTAGCAGATCTGCTCTGAGTGCCTTTAAAAATCATATGTTCTAAAAAATGAAATACCCCTCTTTCTTTATCAAGTTCATCTCTCGATCCAGCATTCACCCAAATGCCTAAAGAGACAGATTTGGCGTGGGATATGCTTTCAGTAATTATCCTAGTTCCATTGTCAAAAATAGTCTTTTTGTAATTATTCAAAATCTCGCCTGCCATGTTAAATAGGGTTCCCTTTGGCCCGCCCTGACGCGATGTAAGCAGTTTATTTTATGTAGTACCATTAAAAGTCAGATGCCGGCTTCAATTGCCAGGTGCCCCTGAAATCAGGTCTGGGCCAGGGGAAATTTAACAGGGTGAACTTTAAATTTGCTGGTTTTTCAGGGCACGGATACGGTATCTTATTCTATATCGTCTATGCTATGTCCTAATGCTGCCTTTCTGGAAAGCCTGACTTTCCCGTTCTCAATATCGATAACCTTTACTAAAACCTCATCACCTTCCTTCAGAATATCAGTTACCTTATTTACCCTCTCATTTGCCAATTGAGATATATGTATCAAACCCTCTGAGCCAGGCAGAACCTCTACAAAGGCGCCAAAATCCATAATCTTGACCACCCTGCCTAAATAAAATTTACCAATTTCTGCCTCCCGAACTATATCCTTTATCATTTCCAGGGCCTTATCTGTACCCTCACCGTCAGTTGAGGCAATCAACACCTTGCCCTCATCATCAATATTTATCTGTGTCCCTGTTGTTGAGGTAATATGTCTAATCATTTTCCCTCCAGGGCCAATAACATCCCTTACCTTTTCTGGTTTGACATTTATGGTAGTAATCCTTGGTGCATATTTGGATATGTCTGTCCTCGATTCCGATATAGCCTTATTCATTTCATTCAAGATATGCATTCTTGCTTCTCTTGCCTGATATAACGCCTTCCCCATTATCTCCTTTTTTAGCCCAGCAATCTTAATATCCATCTGGAGAGCAGTGATACCATCCTTTGTCCCTGTAACCTTAAAATCCATATCACCAAAATGATCCTCATCACCTATAATATCAGTCAATATGGCTACACCATCACCTTCTGAAACAAGACCCATTGCAACCCCGGCCACTGGGTCCTTAAGGGGAACACCTGCATCCATCAACGAAAGGGAAGCTCCACACACGCTTGCCATAGAAGATGAGCCATTTGATTCCAATATTTCAGACACAACTCTGACTGCATAAGGAAAATCTTCCTGCTCTAATAAAACAGGAGAAATTGCCCTTCTTGCCAGTGCACCATGACCAATCTCTCTCCTTCCAGGAGCTCCTAATCTTTTGGCCTCACCAACGCTAAATGGAGGGAAATTATAATGAAATGTGAATTTTCTAAAAGAGTCCCCAAAGATTGATTCTATCTTCTGTTCATCCCTTTCAGTGCCCAGAGTAGTTAAAACCATGGCTTGGGTCTCACCCCTGGTAAATAGAGCTGATCCATGAACCCTTGGGAGAATACCCACTGAACATTCAATCGGCCTTACTCCATTAAATGGTCTTCCATCGATTCTTCTTTCTTCATGTAATATCATATGCCGGACCAAGCTTTTCTCTAAATCATAGGCGGCATTTTTTATCTCTTTTGTCTTATCTTCATATTCCTCTTTTAGTGATTCAATTATATAATCAATGGCTTCAGACCTCTTCTTTTGTCTCACCATCTTTTCACTATATGAGAGCGCCTCCCTTATACGAGGTTCACCGATCTCTGCCACCTTTGCGTTTAGTTGCTCATCTTTTTCAGGTAGAATAAAAGATCTTTTATCCTTTCCGACAGACTCCCTCAACTCTATTTGCATATCAATAAGGGGCTGCAAAGATGTGTGACCAAAGAATATTGCCTCAAGCATTTCATCTTCAGATACAAATTTACCATCTCCTTCAACCATGACTACAGCTTCTTTTGTCCCAGCAACGATCAGGTTTATATCGCTCTCTTCTTTCTCCTCTAATGTGGGAAATGCGATTAATTTACCATCAATCCTCCCTACCCTTACACTCCCAACGGGACCACCAAAGGGAATATCTGATATAGTGATAGCAGCTGAGGCCCCCACAATACCTAAAGGATCAGGATCATTTTCTTTATCAAAGGATAAAACACTTGCAATCACTTGGGTCTCAAAATTGTAGTCATCTGGGAAAAGGGGTCTCAGTGGTCTATCTATCAGCCGCGATGTCAACATCTCTTTTTCGCTTGGTCGCCCCATATCACGGCGGAAGAAATTACCTGGTATTTTCCCTGCCGCGTATGACATCTCTTGAAAATCAACGGTTAATGGAAAAAAATCAATCCCTTCTCTTTTTTCATCGGTAGACACAACGGTCACTAAAACAATAGTTTCTCCCATTGTTACAACTACGGCCCCGCTTGATTCCTTAGCCACCTTCCCTGTCTCAATATTTATTGTTTTTCCATTGATACTATTTGATACATTCATAATCACCTCTTCAATTTTAATAAATTACCCATTATATAACATGTTCTATTTTCTTAAGCCTAACTCCTGAATGAGAGTCTTGTATTGAGAAAGATCCCTCCTCTTTATGTAGCTCAAAAAACGCCTTCTTTGGCCCACCATCTTCAAAAGACCTCTCCTTGAGTGGTGATCCTTAGGATGTATCTTAAAATGACCAGTAAGATCATTTATCCGTTTTGTTAAAAGAGCGATTTGCACCTTTGAGGAGCCGGTATCCTTATCATGGATTTTAAATTTATCGATAATTTTCCTTTTATCTTTGTTTGTTAAGACCACTTCTATTCCTCCTTAAATACAGTTTATAACATTAGTAAATCACATCAATTGTCAATGGCCTATTTGTGCAGCGATTAGCTACAACATGATGACAAATGATGTTGTCTCTAATTATGTAAAAACTTTGATTATATTGCACCCTTTCTCGTCTTCCTTTAAAATCGCAACCAATTCCTCACCTGTTATTATCTTTATGCAGTCATTGGAATTGAAAGGCGAGACATGTTCTCGAGATAATTCCTCCCAATTGGGCTGATAGCCATTCCTGATCTTTTTTGCTAATTCATGAGGGATTTCAACCTCCATCATGCCTTTTAAGGCATTTCTTAATGGTAGTATCACCTCACCAATTGTATTATTGGATAGATGATGAGCTATTTGTATGAGAGTCAAGGCATCATCAACATGAAAAGGACCACTTTTTATTCTCCTTAAAGATGTAAGATGCGCCCCTATACCCAAACTTCTGCCTAAATCCGCAGCAAGTGTCCTAATATAGGTCCCTGAGCTACAGCCAACCTCAAACCACACATAAGGAAGATCTACTGATAATAGAGTGATATAATCAACCCTCACATCCTTTGGCTTAAGATCGATAGCAATGCCATTTCGCGCCAATTCATATGCCCTCTTCCCATTATAATGAACAGCTGAGTAAGAAGGCGGAACCTGCTTTATAGCGCCTATAAATTGGGTTGTGCTCCGTTTAATCATCTCATATGTCAGACTGCCAATATCTTTTTTATCAATGATCCTTCCTGTTAAATCCTGGGTATCTGTTTCTATTCCGAGCTTGAGTGACGCCTTGTACACCTTATTGTGAGACAATAAAAACGGGAATAATTTCGTCCCCTGGTTTAAAAGAACTATCAATACTCCAGTTGCAAACGGATCAAGTGTGCCTGCATGACCAGCTTTTTTTGCCTTTATCAAGCCTTTAACTTTTTCTACAATCCTGAATGAGCTTGGTCCGGACTCCTTATCTACTAATAGAATCCCCTCTGTTGCCCTTGATCCGTTGTCCGTAGTCCGCTGTTTTATGTTTGTTGTGTTCATGAGATGCTGCTCGTTGCTGATCTCAAACTCCTCATAACTAAACAACGCTAAATCCTTGAATAGACAACACAACCGACTACTGACAGCTAACTAATACCATTACCTAAAACCTCATGTGCTTTATCAAGGAATTCCTGCTTTATCGAATCCAGGCTTCCGTATCTTGTAAAGGCTGCCGCCTTTTGATGACCGCCTCCACCAAAATGATACGCTAAATCTGCTACATTTACCCAATCATTAGAGCGCAGACTAAATCTGTAATAATCCTTTCCAAGTTCTTTTATAAGAACACCTATCTCTACCCCAGAAATAGATCGAGGATAATCAACAAATCTTTCACTGTCAAAATTATCAGCTTTTGCTTTTGAGAACATTTGTTGAGTAATAGTGATCAATCCAACTTTTCCTTCATGAAATATCTCTATTGTTTGCAAGGTCAACTCGAGAAGTCTCAGTTTTTTTAATGAATATTCATCCATAACCTTTCGCGATATCTTCCAAGGATTGATACCCCACTCCACCATCTCAGCTGCAATGGTAAATGTCTCTTTTGTGGTATTTTCATATCTGAATGAACCTGTATCTGTCTGTATAGCCACAAATAAATCTTCCGCTATGTTTTTACTCATGGGTAAATCCGCTACCTGTATCAACCGATAAATAATCTCGCCAACAGAGGAACTATTGCTATCAACAAAATTTACATCACCAAACTGAGAATTACTTCCATGATGATCTATATTTATCAAAGGCTTTATATGACCTATGTTGGAATAAATCCCTCCCAACCTTTCAAGTGTTCCACAGTCAAGGACAAAAAGGGCATCAAATTCTGATTCCGGATTAAATCTATCTACTATTTTCTCACTACCTGCAAGAAAGGCCATAGAATCTGCTATAGGACCCTCATTAAATAGCACAACCTCCTTCCCTGAAAGCATAAGCGCTTCCCCCAAGGCTAACAAGGAGCCAATAGCATCCCCATCAGGGTCCTTATGGCTTGCCAAAAAAAACCTCTTCCCTCTTTTCACAATAGTAGCTATATCATCTAAAATCACGTGCTCTCTCTTGTCTTCTCTAAAAGATTTTCTATCTTTTCCCCGTATTCAAGAGACACATCATAAATAAAGCGAATAGCTGGAACGTATCGTAGGTGTAGCCTCTCGCCTATCTCTTTGCGTATAAATCCTTTTGCGCTTTCAAATCCTGTCTGAACCTGCTTTTTCTGTTCATCCTGGCTAAAAATACTGTAGTAAATATACGCATTTCTCAAATCTTTACTCACCTTAACCTCAGTTAAAGTGACTCCTTCTAACCGTGGGTCCTTCACTTTTCTTAAAAGGAGATCAGATATTTCCCGTAATATCTGGTCACCGACTCTTTGAGATCTATTACCTGCAAGCATGATTGAGTTTATTGGGTTTATTGGGTTTATTGGGTTTGTTGTGTTTATTGTGTTTACCCTGTAGTTGCATAAAAATGTATAAAAAAGAGAAGTAAAAAGCTTGCGGAGACCTATTGAATAGGGGTATAAAGAGATTGTCTTTCAAACAATCACCCTAATCCAGGAGGCCACCGCAAGTGAAATCCAGTAAAGCACAAATTACGGCAAAATTCCATAAAATTCCAATGATACGATTTGAAGATCAACAATTAACATCCTTTTCAGGTTTGCTTATTTTTCAACTGCTGTTCAAGCGCATCGACTTGAAACAGCGGCTCAAAAAATGCTTTTCGCATTTGAAGACTTCGCCTATATTTGGTCGGCATCTGATCGTGCTGCTGATCATTGTCCACCTGCTTATCGGTTTTCGACGGCTGCGAGAAGTTGATTACTACCGTGATGATCCAATAGTGCTTCGCTTAATGGGATTGCGAAAGCTTCCTGATGTCTCCACTATCTCAAGAGCCCTTGCTCAAATGGAATCCGACGGTGTAGAAAATGTGCGCCTGTTGTCCCGATCAATGGTTATTGAGGGACTCCAACGCGAACGGCTGCCTCGCCTGACACTGGATTTTGATGGTTCTGTCCAATCTACTAAAGGGCACGCAGAGGGTACCGCCGTAGGTTTCAATAAGGCCAAGAAAGGCGCCAGGAGTTATTATCCTCTGTTTTGTACAGTGGCCCAAACCGGACAATTTTTCGACCTTCACCATCGTCCCGGTAATGTGCATGATTCCAATGGTGCCCAACGATTCATGCTTAACTGTTTATCGGAAGCCAAAGCACAGTTACCTGGCGCTGTGTTGGAATCACGTATGGACTCGGCCTTTTTCAGCAAGAACATCATGTCGACATTTAACAGCAAGCATGTAAAATTTACCGCTTCGGTTCCCTTCGAAAGGCTGACACAGCTCAAAGAAATGATCGAAAGCCGAAAACGGTGGCGTAAAATAGACAGCCAATGGTCTTATTTTGAAACTTCATGGAAACCCAAATCGTGGGAAACGTGCTATCGTTTCATTTTTACCCGAAAGAAAACCAGGAAACAGCACAAAGGCATGCTGCAACTACACTTGTTCGAGCCCCTTGATTTTGATTTCGATTACAAGGTCATCGTGACCAATAAAACCGAATCAGCCAAAAGCGTCGTACTGTTCCACAATGGTCGCGGATCGCAGGAAAGGATCTTTGGTGATGCCAAAAATGATGCGGCACTGAACGTGGTCCCTTCCAAAAGGCTTGCCGGTAACCAACTATTTACCCTGTGTGCGATGATGACGCATAATCTTTCCCGAGAGGTGCAAATGCTGGCAGCGTCCGGTGCTGCGTCGCGTGCTCTGCCAAAACGTCCGGCCGCCTGGGTATTTGAAAAATTAGATACCCTGCGCCATCGTATCATTCAAAGGGCTGGCCGATTCATCCGGCCTCAAGGTGAATTGACCCTGACAATGAGTGCCAATCAGGCTGTACGTCGAGATATTCTGCAATTTCTCGATGTGTTGCAAAAAGCAGCGTGATCCAAGGGTAGTAAAATGTCAAATTTTTATGCAACGCTGGGGTTTATTTGCTTATTTGATTTTCTGAAAATTCGAAGCTCGAAATCCGAAATCCGAAACAAATACGAATGACATAAATCCCAAATTCAAAACGTATCAATATCCTGTAAATATTGTATAAGTACCAGAAATGTTTTGGTCATTTGATATTAGAATTTTGATATTGTTTCGTATTTCGATATTCGTATTTCGGATTTAGTCGTCTTGAAAATACATCTATTTTGCCAAGTTACATTCTACTTTGACGTTTCCCTGGTCACATTATAGATAGGGGTTGAGTTACAGCCAAATACGACGTACGTTATTAGGCCCGGAAATAGCAATTGCCTATTTTACAGTGTGCCACTTCAGTGGAACAAACCTTATTCGCTCGTTCATCGAAGACCAACCGCACATGAATGATATAAAAGAGGGGGCGAGAAATAAAGAGAGGTAATCATGATAAAAGATCGGGATTTTTTCGAGGATGTTTTAACCAAGGCATATAAAAGGATGCATCTTTATACTTGCGCTGAAGCTATCTTGCAAGTCTTGCAGTCCATTTGGAACTTACCACCAAAAGAATATTCCTGGGCTACTGCTGGATATATGGGGGCCATTTCGTCTGGACAAACTACATGTGGTCTTCTGATTGGCAGTAGCATAGCTATTGGACTTCGCTGCGGTCAAGGCAAAAAAGGCATCCCGGAGGAGCATGAACAGGAAAGAAACAAGGCCATTCATGCTGTGTCCGAGCTTTATAGTGACTTTTTAAAAGAATTTGGCAGTACAGACTGTAAGAAACTCTGCAACTGTGATTGGAGTAATCCAGAAGAGCTTAATCGGTTTATTCAAAACAAAGGCTGGAAAAATACCTGCGATATTTTTTTGAAGTTCGTAGTGAATAAATGTATCGAGATGGCAGATAAAGGAACCCTATAACATAAGGAGCATAAAGATGAGTGTTGATGCATACAAAAAATTAGCCCATGCCTTAGATCTCCTGCCCGGAGGTTTCCCGAGAACTGCCTCTGGTGTTGAATTGCAGATCCTCAAGAAAATATTCTCTCCCGAAGAAGCAGTAGTGGCAAGTAACATGACTGGCACGAGTGAGACAGCCGATGCGATAGCAGAACGGTCCAACTTATCACAGGAAGAAATTGAGACAAGACTTAAGGCAATGGTGGGCAAGGGTATTATATGGGGCTCAACAAAGAGAGACGGGATAGAGAGGTTTCGGCTCGCTCCATTCGTTGTTGGTTTTTATGAGGAACAATGGGATATCATGGACCATGAGCTTGCTCATCTTTGTGAGCAATATTGGAGTGAAGGTGGGGCAGAAGGAATAATGCGCTATGAGCCAGCGCTTCACCGCGTTGTCCCGGCGCAGGGAGCAGTTAAAACTGAGTTTATTCTTCCCTATGATGATATAAAGCCATTAATACTCCAGGCTAATTCCTTTGAGCTACGGGATTGCATTTGTAGAAAACAACAAGATTTGCTGGGAACCCGGAAATGCGACTTTCCCCTGGATGTTTGTCTTGTTTTTTCGCTGAAAGAAAGAACAGTAGGACCGCACAACATTACTCAAGAAGAAGCCCTTAAAGTGCTTGACCGAGCTGAAGAAGTAGGCCTTGTTCACACAGTAAGCAATATCGCAAGAGGTGTTTTTTATGTATGCAACTGTTGTGGGTGTTGTTGCCAGATACTGAGGGGAATAAACGAATTTGGTATCGAACAATCAGTTGCCAAGGCAAATTACTATGCAGTTGTTGATCCCGAACTTTGCCTTGGTTGTGGAATATGTGAGGAACGTTGCCAGGTGCACGCATGCACCGTAGATGAGGTTTCAACAATTGATCTGACCAAATGCATTGGCTGTGGTATTTGTGTTACCGGGTGTCCTAATGAGGCAATGAAACTCGAGTTAAGGCCTGACGCTGAGATAATTCACCCTCCAGACAATTACAAGGCATGGGAGCAACAGCGAGTGGAAAACCGAGGTATAAATAAGTAAATATCCCTACACTAAAAGCTGGGGATATTTACTTTGATAAATTCTGGGGAAACAGTAGTCAGGATATTTCCCAGGTAAGAAAAGACTTTTTTTCTCAAGATAAATCCTGCGAATCCTGGCCCTTAGCGTGACCTGCATGAGGGTGGAAAATCCCGATTTATCGGGGGTGGTGTGGGAGCTGAAGATAAAAAGCCGGCTATCCGATTCAGCGATTACGAATTGCTGCCATTGTCTTTGTTGCTGGTTCTGGCTGTACCCATATCACTGCCGAACTTTTCCTCCGATTGTCTTAATGTCTCTTCCAGAACAGGGAGTCTCTGTTTGTCTTTGGGATCTTTGGAGGTTCTTTTGAGTTCAACCAGCATCTTAAGGTCTAAAACATGAATCGTATGACCTCTAAACTCAATTTCCACTGTGTGCTCAAGCAGGTCTTCATAGGCTTTCCCTTGCTCAATAACAGCCAAAACGTCAAGAGGTCCTAATCGGGTTGTAAAAAGAGCATGGCCCGTCCCTGAAAAATCCTTTGCCTTTGGATCTATTACCTTGTCGTCTAATCGACGATGGAATGCGCTGATCGATTTGAGAAATGCAAGCAGTTTAGTAATATTCTCGTAAGATCGGCTATATACGATATCCACATCCATCGTTGTGACTGGAGCGCCCTGCACTACGGCTGCAAGGCCACCGACAAGAATAAACTTAACGTCTGCTTCTATGAGCCCTTCAAGTAGTGCGCTTAGGTCTGTGCCTGTTGATTTTTTGCTGCTGGTAGGCATCTCTCAACTCCAAAATAGTACGTGCCGCGTTATCATTGGCTAGTAGACGTTCCTCTGGCGACATCTTAAGGAACATCGCGACCAAACCCTTATCAACATTTAATGAGTCCTTTTTTTCCATTTCCTTAACCATCTGATTACTGTTTGGCAGTAAATTGATTCATTTCAGCCGAACGGGGCCCTTAACCAGGCGGCTTTGGAGCGGCCAGCGGAAAAGCCAATCTGGTTCAAGGGCTGATTATGCATTATTAATAAAATATCACGATTAGCAAATAGCTAATGCTGAGTTAACCTTTTCTTTTTTACAAAATGCGTAAAATTCTTCATATGATTTTGCAACTCGCGGCATATTAAATTCTAAAAATCCATCATTGCTTGATCGTAAATGATTATTGGCACCTATGCTAAGTTTGCCTCTTTCAGCAATAAAAATATGCAAATGTTGACTAACTTTTTTAGTAATAGCTCAATAAACAGGGGCAACATTTTCGTACACCACCTT
>Ga0233412_10001923_pt1 | contig 10380 bp, 4 predicted proteins | sample Na_anoxic_4_MG_FD_180667 | JGI IMG/M metagenome (GOLD analysis project Ga0233412, IMG submission 180667) | Seawater microbial communities from Saanich Inlet, British Columbia, Canada - Na_anoxic_4_MG | ecosystem: Environmental > Aquatic > Marine > Inlet | place: Canada: British Columbia... | reverse complement strand
GCATATCGTAGATACAGCAAGGCTTGGCTAGATTTACGCTGGACTGTCCTGTACCGCAGAATCGAAACTTTTGCAGAATCCAAACTGATTTTTCAGATGGAGAGTTGCAGTTTTTGCTAGACGAAAATCTAGCAGTAATAACCTTGGAATTACCACTCACCAACACAGATATTATTGCTGAACAAGTGGCTGGTAACGGTAATGTAGTAACTAATGTTGTTCTGGTACCACAAGGCAATGACAATTACGATCCCATAGCAACAGTAAGAAGCAATGTATTTGTCACAGGCACAGCTACTGGAAACATTAGTATAACAGAAAACTTTACGTCAGTGCTAGAGCCCAACGCCAACATTACTGCATTTGCTGATATAACCGGACAAAATGTAGCACAGATTGCAAATACAATTAATAGTTTTGGATTGCCATCAGTTGCGGCTTTAGTTGACAATGTATGGGATCAAGGTACACGTAGAAATTATCTCAGAATAACCGGCAGATATTTCACTATAAATGAAATAGATACCCCCATGCTACATATCCAACCTGGTGATTATTCAGCAGAGTGGTTCGAGTATAACAGAAATACCCCAAATACAATATTAGTTCCTGACGAATTATGGACATCAGAAAGACTTGTAGAGGGCATGAGTAATACTTTAATTACATTTAATATAGATCTTAACAATATACCCTGGGACGAAGCTAACGCAACTGGTTTTCCAGCACTTAGCCTGGCCGATTTAGCTAACACAGATAGTACAGATAACAACAGTATCATGAAGTTCCTACATGGCTTAGATCCACCGCCAACCGCGATATAATATGGGCACTTAATGGAAAAGGATAAATACAACAATGTCAGAAGATAATAAAAACAAGGAGAAGTCAGTGCCAGAACAGCCTAAAACCATTCCCAATGAGACGGCTGGTATAAACGTTGAAGGTCACGTTCTTATTCGTGACAAAGAAACTGGCGAGACTCTGTTAAATCAACGCAACGCTATCCACTATGGTAACATGGCCAACTTAATTGCTAACGCTCTTAACAACGGCTCAGGTGCTTATATTCAGTACATGGCATTTGGCAACGGTGGTACAAGTGTTGATACAACTGGTAAAGTATTGTATAAGACTCCCAGAGTAAGTGAAGCATTTGAGTCAGGCGCAAACCTTTACAGCAGAACATATTATAAAACTATCAATACTGTTAATAATGAACAAGACAAGATTGATATTATTGCTGGACCAAGTTATACAGATATTAAAATGACCTGTACCCTGGGCTATGATGAGCCAGCAGACCAGGACTTGTTCGATTCCAGTACAACAAACCAAGGTGATTACATTTTTGATGAGATGAGTATTTTTAGTTACCCATCAGACCCTAGTAATACTGTGCCCATTAACACAAGTACCATGCTTACTCATGTAATCTTCCACCCAGTACAGAAGTCACAAAACAGAATTATTGAGATCATTTATACTATTAGGATCCAGTTAAGTTAAGGGATAACGAATGCCATACGTCATAAACAATACAAGCGGCACAAAAATATTTTATGTGGGCGACCAGAGTTTCAATACCGAGACCGCGCTTACATTGCCTGGCAGAAATGTTCCTGACTATGGCGAGCCTGTAGACACAAACTTTATACACCTCCTGGAAAATTTTGCTAACGGTACACCACCACAATCTACTGTAACACTACAGGGTCAGTTATGGTACGATACATCAGATGGTATTTTTAAAGTATACGATGGCGCAAACTGGGTACAAACAGGTAAGGTACCAGTAAGTGAATTACCACCACCAGGAAATCAATCAGACGGTAACTTCTATTTTGATACAAGTACAAAAAAGTTAAAACTTTATTACGACAACACCTGGTATGATAGTTCCTATGCTGGTGAAGTAAGTACTTCATACAACACAATCGGGCAAGGTTCACCCAGCCTTTATGGCGCCCGTGTTAGAAATATCTTCCTGAGAAGAGCTTCAGACAATCGTGATGTTCCTTGTTTAGCCATAACACAAAGTTATGACGGTCTTGATAACATTGATATTGTAAATGGCACAGTGCCTACTTTATATGGATCTGAAACACTGATTGGATTGTTTAGTCGTAACGCAGAGTTTGTGGCATTAGATGTTTCCACTAACTCAGAAGAGGAATCACTAAACTTTTGGGACGAACTTAATCAGGCTGGTGGCATAGGCACAACTATTAAGCCCGGCCTCAATGTACGCAAAGACGCCACTGCTGAGTATCCTATTGCTAGTCTAGCACAACGAGCACAGACAAGTTATAATCTTAACCTGGGTAGTTATGGTGCTGACGACGCAAACATTGCCGCCGCCAACGTGTTTAGACACGACTCAGACAGTTTACCTGTAGCCAATCTCACATACGACCTGGGCGGACCTGACAATGTATTTGCCGAAGCTTGGGTCGACCAAATATATCTAAGCAATGCCTTGTTGGGTAATGGTAGCAATGTAACCATTGGTACTGACGACAAGCCCATAGAAAATATCTATGTCACTGACATAGAGATAGATGGTAATCTACTGATCGAAGGTGATGTAACCATAGGTAGTAATACATCACCAGTGGCAGGCATATATGTTGAAGATCTTTATGTTGGACAAACACTAAGCATAGGCAACGTAATAAACGAGACCAATTATGTATTCCCAGATAGCAGAGCTGGAAACTCACGTTTGGTATGCGACGATGATGGACAATTGTACTGGTTAGATAACGGAGCGTTGTTTACTAACATAGTAGCAAGCAGTGGCATGGAGCTCACTGTAACACTTGACCCATTGCCTGGCGCAATTAATATTGTCAATCGTCAAGCAGATATTTCAGCTAAGATAGGCTTAGGTCTATACTTTGATCAGGATGACGCTATTGCTATAAACTTTAATGATATCTCAACATGTGACATCAAGGAAGGTATAGGTTGTGACAGACTTTACTATTCAGATGCTCGCGTGTTTGCTATGATAGAAGCAAGTGTTGACCCCTCTAATGAGTCTGGCTTGGAAGCTTTAAACAATGGACCAGATGATTATCAATTAAGAATTCACGGTGGCGCCTCACGGGTAGTTGGAGTAGTTGAGTCCACTGAAGGAAGCCCTATTTTAATAGATCAAAACCGAACTAACCTCGACGATTTTGGTTTTAATAAAGTTGGCATTGAACTTGTCCTTAACCCCTTATATGCTGGTGACCAACTAAACGGTATACCAGCGAACACTGGATTAGATAATGAGGATGACGGCTTAAGCCTAGATTGGCCGGCTGTGGCTGACAATCTGTTTGATGTAGACATCACAACTTTATCGCCAGCTGACCAAGGCACTGTGATAGGTACATTGGCAATTAAACGTAAGCTCAATGATCCCACAGACCCAGCATCACATGTAATTTTTATCGATAAAATTACTAAACTAGGTAGTGGTGGTGAAAGTGTAGAAGATATTGTATATAAAAACAAAGAAAACCAAATGGGAGTCAATTCAGGCTCTATAGTATTTGGTCCCACAACTACCAGTAGCAATTATTACTGGCAAGCCGGCTATAATAATTTAGAAAGCACAAACTATAATAGTTTAGGCACTATCCAACACAAGGGTGATATTAACATCATAGGCGGGTCAACCTCAGCACCAGGAAATCTTGTTGCTGATGGCGATGTAACTGCTCGCAGAGTAACACAGACTTCCGATGAAAGATTAAAGCAAAATATATCACCCATACAACATGGCCTAGATAAGGTTCTTAAATTACAGGGTGTAGAATATCAGTACATAGCAGACGCAGACAATACAGAAGTTGGACTTATAGCACAACAAGTTGAAGAGGTTGTGCCTGAAGTTGTCAGAGAAAGTGCTGATGGTATGAAGACCGTCAACTATGGCGCTCTGGTTGGTGTACTTATTGAAGCCGTGAAAGAACTTACTCAGGAAGTAGAAACTCTCAAAGCTAAGTTAGGAGACTAACATGGCTCGAGCCCCATCACGCCCATATGATGAACGATTAACAAATCTGGGTACATGGACTGGTCCCTGTTACGATACTAGCTGTGCAGGCGATGCCGCATTAGCCGGCAAAACATATGTAAAAGATTGCGCTGGCAGAAAAGCTACTAACGGTCCGGTGCCTCAAAGCTCCATGAGCGTGGGTAATTTCCCTAACAATATTGAAGTAAAACCTGATGGTACTGTATACAGATATTTTATATATGGCAATGAAACTCAGGTTGATAGTTATTGTAACAATAATGGTTTAAGTCCATCCCAATACAACGCGCTATCTGCTTCTAGAAAAGAAGCGTATTGTAGCGGTACCAAAGGCGGTATACACTATAGTAAAAGTCCTAACTGTGGCTATGTCAGAACAGTTAGCAGACCCATAGGAGCTGATGTTTGGTATCCACAGCCTGTGGCTGAAAATGTAATAGAACCAGATTGTCAGCCCACTGGCGCAATACTTGAAGGCATAACAGTTGAGGGTAGCAAAGGCGGCACTGTATTTGGCTCAGGGCCTTATACACTTAATTCAGATGTGGCCACTGCCGCTGTTCATGCTGGTCTTATTCAGGAAGGTGATAAAGCCGTAATCAATAAACGATCAAGTGGCCCTAACAATATAACAAACTTTCCTGGAAGTACTCGTAACGGTGTAACAAGCTTGCCAAACAGTGGATCGGTCACAGGCGTAATATCAGAAGTTACAATAGTAGAGCCTGGTCCCATGGGCAGTACTACCACTTCAATTGAACCCGTATTAGTCAATGGTGAGAATGCAGATCTTGATGTAGAGCTAAATGCTAGTCTGAATATTATTAAAGTAAACATACTGGGTGGTGGTAGTGGATATAGAATAGGCGATACATTTAAAGTTACAAGTTTAACTTTTGGTAGTGGCGCCGCTACAGACGGATTGCTACTAGTTAATGGCATTAAGACAGTTGAAGCCGGCGGTGGTTGTGGTATCGATCTGGAGTTAGTTAAACTCATTGCGCCTGACCCAGTGCCACAGTGTGACCCACTAGTAAATCAAAGAACAGAAAACCTCACTGTGGGAACTGCTGTTACTCGAGGTGGGGTGGGCAGAGTAAAACTGCTAAATCCATTCCCGCCCAAGAGATACCTCACAACTCTGCCAAATGAGATGGGCGGCGGGCCTAACAACGCAGTCGACTCTGAAACAAACTGGTACTATAGTTGTCCAATGTTTGATGTCAAGAATGACAATAAGGTTGCCAGCGGCGGCCCCATAACCGGAATAAAACTCACAGATAGCGGTATAGGTATTAGTGGTCAAAACATAGGCTTTAGGTATGATGGTTCCACTGGCACCGGCGCAGACTTTAATCAAACTATTTCCTCCGGCAAACTCACAAACGTTACAATAGCTAGCGCCGGAGATGGATATAAAGTTGGGGATAAATTTCAGACTTCTTTTTTAAGTTTTGGGGGTGGCGCCTATGGTGGCACCTGGGAAGTAACTTCCATCGCTGACAGTGGCGGTCCTAAAAAGTGTGACGACATCGACGCTATACCATATACATGGAAACATCTTTCGGGACCATCCCTGGGCGAACCTCATCCCAGTGGCTTTAGCATGGGCCATAATGTTAGATCATATAATAATCAAACTGACAACAAAGGATGTCTGGGCGGCAAAAACTGTTCACCTTATGCTAATGAATCCGCTGACCCGCAGAGACATATTAACTATTTTGTGTATGACATTCCCGGGGGAAGTGCCGGCACAGGTTTCCCAACCGCAGGCAAAGAAGGAGCTGGATATGCCATAGGAGATGTATTTGAACTTCGCCCACTAAGTGATAGCACCGAATTTTTTGATATCAATATTCCTCTAAAAATTGAAGTTGAAACATTGTTTGAACCCCAGACAAGTGGTCAAGGCACAGTAGATTATGTAGTAGAAGATGATGTAGGCATAATATACAACGATCCTGGCGTACTTGATGTAGTTATTAGCGCAGTTATATCTATAGATACCAGTAACACAACAGATAAGGCATTGTTTGAAGCTGCCACAAATACATTCAATATTTTCCAACAACAATTAAACAGGGTTCCATCTGCTATTGAGTTTCAGCAATGGACCAGATTAGTTTATGCCGATAATGGCGTAATAACCCAGGCTACTAGAAAGAAATTCTTAGAAGATTTTGCAGCCTTTGTGGGCCTTACTCCCGAATTAAAAAGTTGTGCTACTGGCCAGGGTGTAACCACTAAAGTATGCCCCAATGGCACCATTGTGCCCATAGACGCTACATGTCCGGATGACGAGAATCCCCCAGTTGGTAATGGAGGAATTTGCGACGCTGATAGAAATAGTTTTTATAGAGGCACTGGTAGCACATCAAACGGTCAAGTGGATCTCAACGAAATTTGGAATTTCCTGGGCAGTCCCAGAAACAATGGCGAAGGCATATGCCCCAGACCCCTAAATGATGCTGGCATGACTCAGGACGATGAACCAGATCTGTCAGATTTTGGTGGTATGAAGATTCAAAAATGGATACCCTGTGGCAATAATACAAATAATGGAAATCCAGACCTGGGCACATATGTTGATATCGTGGTGCCTTGTAAAGTGTGCGAAGATATTACAGTTGAAGATGCTCTTGCTGTTTACGACTTTGACAGCAAAATAACCTGGAACAACGGATCATCTAACAATGCTAATTTCGTCAAAGAAACTAAAAATGCTACAGCCGAAGCAATTAATCTAAAGTATATAGAAGTACTGGGCAGACCAGCTGACCAGCCTGGTTTCCTCCACTGGTATGATGATATTCTTAAGGGAGATACCCTAGAACAAGTTTTTGCTAATATCCAGAGGGCATATGACAATAGTGAGAAAGCACGTGGTGGTGTTAAAAAGATACAATCATTTTGCGAGTGGTCAAACGCCGGCCCAAGTGGAAGCACAGGTGCTCTAAATTTAGGATTTTTTCTTGATACCAGACTTCCACCATGGTGGGGTTCACTAGAACTTGCTGTTCCTGATTTGACGTTTACAAACAGGCAGGGTAGTATATACATGGTCAATGTTCCGCCCACACAGGATCAGGAATATTTCTTTAAGGCGTCACCAAGCATTTCAGCTACCGGTAAAAAATTCTTTAGCGTCACAGGTAGCGTAGATTTCAAGTCCATAGTCGGAACATCAGAACCCGGTGAGCCTTCCGTTGAACCCAATAACAATGCCAAAGTTTACTGGTACAGAGCCACTGGCACAACCGGTGGACTTATCAATCAGGGAACTTTTGAAAGATTGGACGGTGGTATAGCAAACGTTCTGGGCAATGACATTACTGTTACTGGAAGCCTAGCTACAGGAGAATCAGGTAACTTTGTAACAACACTGACTATTAATGATGCCAAAGACGGTAAGACAACCAAAGCCGGATCACAGAATTTAGATTACTCTACATCAAAAGATCAATTCTATTGTAGAGTAGCAATCGACAACCGACCAGAAAATCCTAAAAACCCTGGAACATTTATGCCAGGCATGGGCGGCTTGGTTGATACATCAGGAAGCTTCCGAGACTATCCAAGTAGATTCCTACTTAACAATATCGATTGTCAGGATACTAGCGTATCATGCGCTGGCAACTCACGCATAGAGGTTGACACTGGTCAGGACACATCTGTTAATTTTAGTTTTACAATTAATACAAATTGCTTACAATACAGGGAGGGATCAGCTAAAATAAGTATCAGAAGATACTGGCCCTGTCCAATTTTTGGACCTCCTAACCCTGCGGCTAACCAGTGGCTTGTACAGAAACAAACTGTGGCAATACCCCAGACTAATTCAGACACTGCACAAATATCTTACAGCCTTAAGGTAAACACAGATAAGGATGATTATTTGTCAGGCGAAGATGGCATCGATCAAGCTGCCGGAGATTGTCATTGGGTATATGTAGCATATTGGGAAATTGATTATCCTGGAGTTGATTGCCGACCTAGCGCATGGGATAATCCAGGATGTAACCGTGGCGGGCCCAAGGGACAGTTGGATGAAATCTTCTGTATACAGAAAGAAAATTGCGGTCCTAACCCAGGAGCTTTAACTGACTGTGAGTGTCCACTATGCGAGCAATCAGTAAAAGTAATAATACTGGAAACCAGCGAATGTGGAATATTAGGCATACCCAATCAGCAAGAAGGTGGACCCAACGTTGGACCCAATGGTGTTGATGTATCATTTGACACACCAGGTGGCGTAGTTGTAATTAATGGACCATCAAATAGTCCCAAAGTATTGCCCAAAGACATTTTGTACAAATGTGATCCTGAATATGTGCCTGGCACTACTCCCGATCAGAGTTGTATTGATTTCGCGATTGACGCAGAAGTAATACTTCCCAGAAAAACATTTGACGCGTTTGTTACCCTGGGCAATGATGCGGCTATAAACATTATATCACCTACTCAAGTAGATTGTGATGAGCAGGTATTTAGTCAGGTAGAATTCTGGTACAGAACCGTTTTTAAAAACGGTACTCAGTCTGCGCTTACACCACTCCCAATGTTTGCTTCCGGCCCTGACTGGGATTCCTTACTTAGAAAATATAACCCCACCGCTGGCGATAATACAAGTAGTTTGCGATATAAAGGGGAAGTGGGTATTAGCAGTGTTAAAAATGAGTTTAACTTTGTAGACATGCTATACGATTTAGACACATTTAAATCAATTAAATTGTATGCCCAGTTTACAAGCACAAACGATTATTTTGGTGCCAGTAGATATCACCCACCACCCGCAGGATTCAATGAATCTGATTTTGGTACGACCGACTATGTGTTGTCATTCAGAGGTGCAGCTGGCGCAACAGATAACAATCCAAAAAGAAAAACTGTGTTTGAAATTGCTCACTTTTCCGTGGGCGAAAACATTGATCTGCCAGTGTTTACGGGAACAACTGGTATATCGTGCCCCCAGAGTCCAGTAACTTATGACGGTGTTAGAGTTACACCAGATGTATTTGAATTTTGTTGTGGTGGAGAAATTGGTGGTTGTCAGAACGAGGCAGTTAGCTTCGCTTGCCAGGGCGCATGTAGAGGTGGCGGTTGCGATAAACCACCACTGCCAGGACCCAAACAAGAGATTAGTGCTTGCGCTACTAATAGTGATAATAACCAATTTAGTATTAACTGGAAAGGTATTCCACCATCAGAAAGAAAACAGTTAAGCATACTATGGTACTTCAGTGAAGCGCGATTTGGTGGAAGTTGTATTAGGGTTAGTAATTTAAGTCAGGGTGAAAGATGTTCTCCTGATATCAATAATTCACAAAAATTACGCCTGCCCGAAACAGCATATAAACTAACATATGTCATAGTAGCAAGTTCGGATGGACGAGTATCTTACAGAGATATTCAATATAGTGAACAGGGACAAAATGGCTATGATGATTCCAATACATGGCGAATCGATACTAATGTTAATAGCCAAGAACAACCTTTCCAAACCTCAGAGGATGTAAAGCAAGGTGAGCGCTGGCAGACAATCATGGGCAGTGGTGAATGTATATTCCAGACTGGACCAGATACAGATGCTTTAGCCATTGAAAATCCCAAGGGCACTATTGGTATTACAAATATTACAAATCCCGACGGATCCAATCCAAATCCTTCAGGTCCTGGCGGACCTGGCGGTCCTGGAGGTCCAGGCAGTGGACCACGTAGGTAAGGAGTAAATAGTATAATGGCAGAGTCTAAAAAAGGTACGCTCAGTGTAAATCTCACTAACGAGAATTCAGCGTATCCCAGTGATCCCGGAACCGGTAAACAAATCACTGGTAGAACTCTGTATCAGTGGTTTAAAGTCAATGGTGATGGATCACTTGCTGGATTTCCTAATGTCACTGGTCCCACGCTGTCTAGCAGACCATTGGATGGCACAACTTATGAATGTCACGTTAGCTACGAAGCCAACGGTGCTAGTATACCTCAGGGTGTTGCAGTAAGTAACAATCCAGCTAAAACTGTGTTTTCCATTGTTGCCGAAGCTGGACAAGTTACTGAATGTCCAGACGGCTCCTATGTGCCAGTGGGCCAAGAATGTAACAAAGATGATAAGTGTGGCACACCCATATTTGTCAAGGGTGATGTCAGACCTGCGGGCCAGCTAGCCGCCGCTAACGGATCTAAGTTGGGTCTTAACATGGGAGTAACCTTCAGAGGTTTCCTTGACAAGGACATTAAAGTTAGAAGTGCTACTGTACTAATATGGGGCGCTCAGAGACCAGCAGAAACTTTTGCTCCACAAAGTTATACCACCGATATACTAACTAGTTCAATATCTGGTACTA
>Ga0233412_10001922_pt1 | contig 10387 bp, 6 predicted proteins | sample Na_anoxic_4_MG_FD_180667 | JGI IMG/M metagenome (GOLD analysis project Ga0233412, IMG submission 180667) | Seawater microbial communities from Saanich Inlet, British Columbia, Canada - Na_anoxic_4_MG | ecosystem: Environmental > Aquatic > Marine > Inlet | place: Canada: British Columbia... | reverse complement strand
ATGGAACAATTGCTTTTTCATCGAACTTAAAAGATCGTTTAATAGTGCTTGAGTACATTTCTGATGGTTTAGCCTATGATTTAGATGCTAGAATACCAAAAATGGCAGAGGAAGCTTTATACGCACATATATTGTATTCTATACTAGCTAGCAGAATTAACCAGCCGGAATACGTTATACAAAGATTAAAAAGAGATAGATCAGCTAAATTAAGAAATGCTAAAATAAGATTATCTAACATTAAGCTATCAGAGATAGTACAAGTAATGAGAGGTAAATCTAAATGGATTAAATCATAATTAAATGGCTAAAGAAATTAAAAATACTTTTCTAAAATCCAAGATGAATAAAGATCTTGATGATAGAATACTGCCTAATGGTGAGTATAGAGATGCTCGGAATATATCCGTTGGTAGATCTGAGGACAATGACGTAGGAGCTTTAGAAAACATTATAGGTAATAATTTAGTTGTAGGTACTGATATTGGTAATGGCTTTACTGTTATAGGGGTTCACGCTAATAATGCTACCGATCAGGTGTTTGTGTTTTTAACGGATTATACAGATCCAAATCCGCTTCAGCCTACTGATGCTCCTTCTACTTCTAATCATTACATTTATATTTACAATAATTCCACAGGCACTTATACTTCCTTAGTAAATGGAGAATTTTTAAACTTTTCTACGACAAATAGAATAATAAGTATAAACTTACTAGAAAATTTATTATTTTGGACAGACAATAGAAATCAGCCCCGTAAAATAAATATAGGAACTTTTGCCGCTGTAAGCGGACAAAGAACTACGGATGCGCAATATTATACTCAAGAACATCAAATATCAGTTGCTAAATACAGTCCTTATCAAGCTATACAATTATACACAAGCACTATAGTCGAGTCAAGCACTAACACTATATCTTACGTTGGGGTTTCAGGGAATCAAGAAGAAGCGCTAACGCCTTTCATTGGGGGAACAGTAGTATCTTCCGAAACCTTATTAAAGGAGACGGGTTTCATAAAATAATAAGTGTTGGATTTAATATCGCAAGTGGTGACACTAGGATAATTGTAAGCCCAAGCTTTTCCTCAGTACCAACGGCAGACACATATTTTACTTTTATAAAGTCCACAATGACTAATAAAAATGATGACGCTGATTGGCCTGGCGATCCAGACTTTTTAGAAGATAAATTTGCTAGATTTAGTTATAGATTTAAGTATGACGACAACGAGTATTCATTAATGGCTCCTTTTACTCAAATAGCTTACATACCTAAACAAAACGGGTATTTTATTAATGGTGATGAAAATTCAGCTTATCAATCTACTATAGTAGACTTTATGGAGAATCAAGTTCAAAACATTGGACTAGTAATTCCTTTACCTACTAATGCAAACAGAATAGTTAGAGATTATAAAATATCTGAACTTGAGATACTTTTTAGGGAAAGCGATCAGGTTGCCGTTAGAGTATTAGAAAGTATTACAGCAGGAGAAATATCGTCAGCTAGTGGTACGGATAATTTTTTTACCTACGATTATCAATCAAGAAAACCATACAAAACTTTACCAGAAGCTGAAACGGTTAGGGTTTACGACAAAGTACCTGTAAGAGCTTTTTCACAAGAAACTTCAGGCAATAGGATTATATATGGAAACTATAGAGATCAACATACACCTCCTCCAAATATAAATTATAATTGTAGGATAGCTGCAAAAAGTGATACTGGGTCTTTTTATAATTGGTTAGAATATCCAAATCACTCAGTTAAAAGAAATAGAAACTATCAAGTAGGATTTGTTTTAGCTGATAAGTTTGGACGCCAGTCTCCTGTTATATTGTCCTCAGTAGACAGTGGAGCTAATAATGATGGACAATTTTATTTTGGTTCTACAATATATAGTCCTTATGATATCTCAGAAAACGACACAGATGTGCTTAACTGGTTTGGAGATGCTATAAGCGTTTTAATTAATTCAGAAATAAAATCTACTAAAAATTTATCAACTGGAACTCCAGGTCTTTATGCTATAAAACAAAACGCAACCACTTCCAGCGCAGAAGGGTTTGCTATTTTAAGCGATAGCTTTATAAGCGATTCGCAGTTTACTTTTAGATTAGACTCGCTTAATTACGGAAACAACAACAACATACCTAGAATAGGCGATTACTTAAGAGGTGCTTATGAAGATTTTGTACGTGTTACTAATATTACTGGTCCTTCCGCTCCACAAAATCAATACGTTGTAACTACTAGCGGTAGAGTAAATGATGTTTACCTGCGAGCAGATAATTTACCAGCTAACACCCCTGATTTAAAGTTTGCATATACTATAAATGATTTAGGCTGGTATAGTTATAAGATAGTAGTTAAACAAACAGAGCAGGAATATTACAATGTATACCTACCTGGAATACTTAATGGCTATCCGGAGCAAGTGACCGGAGGAGATATCACTAATCCCGTTGGTGATTATAACGGAGTATTTCCTACTGGAGAAGATAATTTAACCGCTTTCACAGTGCTGTTTAATGACAATATAAATAAAATACCTCGTGACTTAGCGGAAGTAGGTCCTGAACAAAAGCAATTTAGAAGCTCTGTAACACTATATGGTAGAGTTACTAATATAATGACAACCTCTACTGCTAGTAACGAACAATACTATGCTAGATTGTCATCTCAGGGTAAAAACGCAATAGCTCATACGTCTACCGCTATAGCAGACGCAAAAGAAGTTAATATGGCTACTTCTGATGTAGTAATACCAACAAACGTTATATCTCCTTTTTATCAATTGGAAACTAATCCATTGATAGCTAGAATATCTACAACAGAAAAATCTATAGGAACTACTTGGGAAGATGGGTCCAGTAATTATATGAAACCTTTCTTAGCTATATACGAAACAGAGCCTGTTGAGTCTTTATTAGATATATATTGGGAAACTACCTCTGAAGGGCTAATCGTAGATTTAAATGCCGATGTTCTTTCCGATTTTGGAGGGGCAACTGATTTTATTAATTTTTCTTGGGATTTTGACGAAGCAACTTTAACTAATGAGTTTGTAACAACAGGGTATTTTGAACCTGTTAATTCAGAAGGACTTACTTATGGAACTCCAGGAGACGCTGCTCTTATAGAAGTTAGGAATGGAAATGGATCTATAGTTGAAGGACTATTTAAATTATATAAAGGAGTAGGATCATTTCTTGGTAAATATAGAATACAATTTATAGGTGACCCCCTTATTTTTAATAGCTCAAGTAGGCAAATAGATGTTTATACTTTTTTAATACAAGTTACAACAAATGATGGCGATGTTACACAAATATCTAAGGGTGGAGAAATTGGAGGCGAAGGAGCTTTAAGAAATATAACCCCTAGCTTTAATCAGATCCCATCTTTTGGAATAGCAAGAGACACTAGAGTTATTATTCCTGCAATTGGGTTTACTGGAAAATGGGCAACGGCGGATCCTAAAAATGGTAGTGCAAACAGTGATGATACCAATGGCTTACAATATTCTATCACGGGAAGTAATTTACCGGCTAGTTGGACAATGGATGTAAATACTGGAGAACTTACTCAAAACATAGATGAAACTGCCCCTGGTACATACGCTGTATCAATAAGAGTAACAGATGCTACTGGTGTTGATTTGCCTAATGGCTCGGGTACACAATACAATCAATTGTTTGTAGAAAGTGTAACACTTATAACGGTAGGCTATGCTCCAGTTAATCCCGAAGCATTAAGTGATGATTGTCTAGTTAATCCAACAGCTTCTGGCAGTGATGTTATTACTTCTACTGGGCTAGGAGTAATAGCGAAAGGTGTATGGTATCTTGCGGAAAATACTAACAATTTAAATTTAGATTCAATTGCATATGGTTTTCCTAGATTTGAAATAAATGCCGGATCTCATAAATCTGGTACTATAGTATTTACATCAAACGCTAAGCAACATGCTCCCGGTGGAGCTGGGGGCGTAAAGCCTCAATTTAAGCCTGCTAATACTAACTTTTATTATAGAGTTGTAGGCACAACGACATGGATATTGTTAGATAGAAATCTTGAATACAATAACGTTGGTATAACAAATACTATTAATTCCGTAGCAAATGATATTCCTGGAGGAACAAACTTTGGAAATATAATAGGTAAGGATGGTTTTCCCGCAACCAATTGGCTATCAAACACTAGAGCTTTTGATTACTTAGATTTTGTATCTAATGGCTTAGGGATAGAATACGCAATAGTTTTATCAGGCTTAGAAGTAAGAGATTCGAGCAGTACTAATCCTGTATATGGATGGGTTATAGCTGATGATTTACATTTTCCTACGTGTATTCCTTGGCAAGGAGCTAACGTTGGTGGACAAAGTTTTTATGAATATTTTAGATCAGTAGAAGGGGGTACAAAATTAGGTAATACCGATTCGGTAACTACTTCAAAAATATATGCAGAAACGCCATACGGTGAATATGTTAATCAGTTTTTTACTAACACAGGCAGAACTAATGAATATACCCCTGCTTCTGAAGAAAACGTTTATATTAATTTTCAGTTAGATGTATTACCTCAATGGACTAAAAATCAAAACTCTGCAGGTATAAACTTGCGATGGAGCTCTGGATTTGATGCAAATGATGGTGTTAGACTTGAAGATTTTGGGGGCGTTAAGTCTACGCAAACAACACCAGGTGTTACCGACACAACCGGATTTTACGCTACATCTAGAATAAAAATAGACTAAATATATGGCTGCACTTATAGAACTTAAGTATTTCAACACATTCTGGTTAAAAAAAATCAAGACTATCACCGACGTAGGAGCCGAAGGCCTTTACTCTAGAGATGTTGTGGCTGCTTTTAATGGTAAAACTTTTGAGTTACCTAATAATCCTTCACCACCACCTTCACTTGTAAACGTAAATGTTGGTCAAAAAGTTACTTTTACTTACACAGATTCTGATCCATTTGGTGTAGCCCATGATTATTCAGGCTATGTAGTATCAAGGGAAATTAATAGTCTTTTTAGAGTAGAGGTTACTTTATCGACAGCTCCCATTGGAACTGTTCCAGCCAACACTACTGTTACTTTTGGTAAAATAATAAATTTTGATAATATACCTGCGGCATACGCTTTGCCCAATAACGCAGCGGACAACTGGTTTATAGAAGAATCAAGAATACGAGGAGGATATAACAATGTTTCGGTAGATTTTGGAGTTAAAGCTTACTTAGTTGAAGATGAACCTAAGCAATCACATAAGTTTAGCGGTTTAATACATTCAGGCGTATTTAACTCTAGAACTGGTTTTAACGCTACTAATCAGTTTAGCGTAGGCGAAGACATAACAAGAACTATAGACCCAGCTAATGGATCAATACAGAAGCTTTATGCTGAAGATACAAACCTAATTATATTTCAGGAAAGTAAAGTAAGTAAATCTTTGATAGACAAAGACGCTATATATTCAGCTGAAGGTAATGCTAGTGTTACTAGCCGTAATTTAGTTATAGGTCAAAACGTTGCATTTGGGGGTGAGTATGGAATATCAACAGATCCAGAATCTTTTGCTGTTAATGGCTATAGAAAATACTTTACAGATAGAGATCAAAATGTTGTGTGTAGATTATCAATGGATGGAATTACGCCAATATCTAACTACGGTATGACTGATTTTTTCAGAGACAAGTTATCTACCGCCGTTGTTGGAGGAATTAAAGGCGGATGGGATGCTCATAACAAACAGTATGTTGTTTCTATAGACGGAGGTGTTGGGCCAACGCCGGGGGGTTCTGGCATATTAGGGCCTATATATAACACATTGTCTTTTGATGAAAGTGTAAAAGGCTGGACAAGTTTATTTGATTACAAACCTAATCAATTGTTTAGTATTAACAACGACTACTTCACCACTAATGCTGGTAAAATATATCAACATTACGCGTTAGAAAAGTCTACAACAGCTAGAGGAGTATTTTATGGAGTTGGTTATAATTCTAATGTTACATTTATATTCAATGTAGCTCCCTCAACAATTAAAAACTTTAAAACCATTAACTACGAAGGAGATACCGGTTGGAAAATGGTTAGCTTTAATACGAACACCGATAAAACTTTGCCTATAACAGAAGCGGTATTTGCCACTACGTTAGAACAAATGCAAAATGCATTACTAATTAATAGGTTTAAACTAAAAGAAGATAAATACTTTTCAGATTTAGTAAATAGTACATCGTCACAAAACGGAGAAGTTGTATTTGGTAGTTCATCATCGGGAGTTAAAGGTTTCTTTGGCGAAGTAAAAATGGAAGTAAATAATGCAAACAATGCTAAAAAAGAATTATTTGCAGTAAGCACAGGATTTGTGCAGTCATCTTAAATTAAATTAAATGAGTACAGAGTTATCAACAAATTTTATTAAACAATTGGAAGCGTTACAAAATAGTTTAATAGATAATAACAATGAAGAAGGTATATACGGAGATGGTAAAAGCTTAGTAAATGTAGATGAATTTCCTATTACTAGTCACTTTTCCGATGGACTCTATATGCGACAAATGATATTAAAAAAAGGTGCTTTAGTAATAAGTGCAATGCACCATACTAATCATTTTTGGTTTCTGCTTTCGGGTAAAGTAATTGTACAAGCAGATAATGAAGTTGTAGAACACATAGCTCCTTGCTGGTCGCATTCCATAAAAGGAACTAAAAGACTAATCACTTGTGTTGAGGATTGCGTTTGGATAAATATAATAGCTAATCCCAATAACATAAAAAATATGGAAGAAGTAGAAAATAATTTTTTTTCAATAACAATGGAAGAATATAATAAAAAAGAAAACACATGGCGGGAGCAACAGTAATAGCGGCAGGAATAGGTGCCACAGTGAGTATAATTGGGGGTATTATTAATAAAAGAAATGCAGAAGACGCCGCGCGAGAAGCGCAGAAAGAGCGTGATAGAATTAATAGACAAATACAAATTTTTGAAAGTAATAGACAAGCTATTATTAATCCGTATGCAGGAGTAGTTTCTTTAGCAGACATGGCTACCGATTTGTCTGCGGATTTAAGTAATCCTTTTGCAAATTTAGGTGTTGCCACTAGTGCTGCTGAAATTCAAATAGAGCAAGCGGATATTGCTTTAGCAAACACATTAGATACACTACAAGCTACGGGAGCAAGCGCTGGGGGAGCGACAGCGTTAGCAAATGCCGCTAAACGAAGTAAAAAAGAAGTTTCAGCCAACATACAACAACAGGAAGCTCAAAATGAAAAGCTGGCTGCGCAGGGAGAAGCTAGGCTACAACAACAACAAATGGCTGAAAAAGCGAGAATACAAAATATTCAAATATCAGAGGGCGGTAGAGCGCAAAACGCACAAGCTCAAGGAGCTGCTTTTATGTTTGGGGCGCAAGAAACTAGAGATATGGCTACATTAGATAGAATGCAAGCAGGTGTGGATCAAGCAAATGTTAATTTAGCAAATTCAAATTCCGCTCAACAAGCTGCAATAGGTAGCGTTATTACAGGAGTAACTAGTATGGGATCTGCTTTATTACAATCGGGAGCATTTAATAGCAGTGGAACTTTAGACCCATTAAAGGTAGACACTAAACCATCAACAGATGAAACAGTTGTTGATGATGTTTATGTACCTACTCAAGAAGAACAACAACAAATAGATAACGGCTTATAAATTAGTAATACAAATGAGTTATAGAAATCCAAAAATAATAGACGATAAGTCTGGTTTAATTGTTTCACAAGCGATTAATCAAGCTACGACTACATTAGGGCAAGGCATTGCTGCTTTTGGTGTTGAAGAAAAAAGGCGCGAGGAAGCACGTAAAAGAGAACAGGAAAGAAGAGATAAGGTGTTTATTACTTTAGCCAATGATATGGCAACAAATTCCAACTTGTTTAATAAGGGTATAGCTAAAGCAAGCGAGGGGCTTCGTAGCGTATTAATACCTCGCAACGAAAAGCTTTTACAAAGAATAAATGACATTAAAATACAACAGCAAATAAATAACAATAAAGACCCTAATTTATCCAAAGAACTATCGGATTTAAGAGCACAAGTAGCCGATGGAAATGCAGCGGCACAAACATACATCGGAACGGCTAGCCTACTTTCTGCTGATATGAAAGATCCCGGAGCTTTTCAAAGAGGTGAAAAAACGTTTAGAATAGGCCCAGATGGTAGCAGTAAAGAGTCTGAAGCAATATACTTTGCGACAGGAGGTAGTCCTGGTTATACTACAACTTGGAACCCTGATCTTTCCGTAACGGTTAGTGATGGAACAACACAATATACAAATACTAGGGAAGAATTTGAAGCTAAATCAAAAAATCTTTATATAACGAAAAAAACTAATATGCGTGTTGAACAAAATAAATTTATAAAAAATGAACTATATAATGCTGATGGAGAGATTCTTTCTAGTGTAACCGACGGGGAGGCTGTTATAGGAGATGAACGGAACGATGGCAGAATTTATACTTATTCAACTCAGGTTTTAAACACTAATCAAGTTGCTAGAATTATAAAAACCAACGCTGAAATTGTTGGATCTACAATAGACTCATTTGAAGGTGATAAACAAGCTCAAGCTTTACGACTTAAAGACTTAAATTTAAATGTTGATGAATTTCAAAATAATACCGACGAGGGGCGTCAGGAAATGGTTATGGAATTTGCCGAAAGAAATTTTTTAGATGGAGGTAATGTTAAAAAAGAAGGGGATACTTACGTTATTAAAACACAAATAGGAAATTCTACCAAAGTACCGGGGTTAAGTGCTTTAGAACAACACCGACAAGATGTTGAAATATTTGTTCAAAACAATTGGAAACCTCAAAATGCAGATGGCACTGCCTATGATAAAAAAGAGAGAGCAGCAGCAATAATAGATTCCTTTCCGTTTTTGCGTACTAATTTAGGTAAACCCAACGAGCGAAAATTGGTAGCTAATAAAGCGGGTAATTTAATGTATCATTCAGGAGAAATTGATGACGCTGCAACAGAAGCATGGAATTTGGACTCTGCAAATGAAAACAAAGGTTATCAAGCACAATATTCTGTTGTAGAAATAGATATTACTTCAGGAACCGATGCTCAAAATATAAGCACATTAACAAAGTTTATACAAAATCAAGACAGCAAAATAGATTTTATGCAAGCTGAAGACAGAGCAAGACTATATTTAAATAAAACAAAGGGGTAAACGTAAAAAAAATTAAATATGTACAAATACTTAATAGACGGTGAAGAAGTTATTTTTAATTCTAATGATGAAAGAATTAAAGGTTTAAAGGCTGCTATGGCTAAGGGTTTTAGCATAGAGCTTGTTGAAGAGGATAAAGATAGTGATGCTGCTGAAATCAAAGAAGATACAGAAGAAAAAATTGTAGCTGATGATCTAGTAGACGAAGATTTAGAAGTTTCTACTAATCCTAATGAATTAACATTAGAAAACATGCAAAATGGAAATTTTGCAACAGATGCTGCAACAAGTGCAGATGTAGTGTCGGAAACACAGCCAGCACAGGATTCGGCATCGGAATCATTTTCAAAGGAAAATTTTACGGAGCCGGTAGATTTAATAGAACAAACTGGTAGTTTTTCTGCAAATATTGATGTAGAACAACCTGGTATAAACATTAATTATGATCAAATACTTAGAGAAACCGGCGGCAGTCCTTTAGAAGAAATTAATGTTCCTAACCCGGGTGCATTCGGTTATAAATCAAACGAGGAATTGGTGGCCAAATTACGTGACCAAGATCGACAAAAAGCTAAAGCTAATGTTACCGACGAAAAAACTAGAGCTTATTACCAAAGAGTAAATGTTGTAGAAAGTTTAGCCGTAGAAAACTTACTTAAAGAAGTAACTGATGGTTTTATTGCTGCTGAGGGTCAGGCTGAATTTAATAGATTAGCTAAAGACGCCGGAGGCAGAGAGGAAGTTATACAGAAGTACTCTAAACTTATTGAAAACGCTTTTAATAAAGGAAACACTAAGATAACCAAATATAAATCTGATCGATTAGCTAAAAACTATTTTGAAAAAAAATATGAAGAAGCTAAAGAAAAAGATGCTAAAAATGCAAATAATCAATTTACTGTATTAGCAGATAACAACGAGCTGGATGCCGCTTTTGATGTTGTACAAAACTACGCAACAAATAGAATGGGAGGCAAGGAGCAAGCTATTGCTAGGACTAACCAAGAATTATTAGAAGCTAAAGAGCAAGTAATAAAAAACGAAAAATCTGGAGCTTCTGGTATTGACACATATTATGCTATACAGAAAGAAAAGGATTTAGAGAACCAACGCCAAATACAAAAAAAAGAAGTTAGA
>Ga0233412_10001920_pt1 | contig 10392 bp, 5 predicted proteins | sample Na_anoxic_4_MG_FD_180667 | JGI IMG/M metagenome (GOLD analysis project Ga0233412, IMG submission 180667) | Seawater microbial communities from Saanich Inlet, British Columbia, Canada - Na_anoxic_4_MG | ecosystem: Environmental > Aquatic > Marine > Inlet | place: Canada: British Columbia... | reverse complement strand
TTTTATCCGCATTATTTTTATCCGCATTATTTTTATCCGCATTATTTTTATCCGCATTATTTTTATCCGCATTATTTTTATCCGCATTATTTTTATCCGCATTATTTTTATCCGCATTATTTTTATCTATACCAATCTGATTATAAATATTATTTAAATAAAAATGCAGACTTTGAGATAATACTGGCATTTGTTCAATTTTATGACATATAGATATTTTAATTTTTAAATTATGTTTTGGTAATAAATAATATTTCATATGTAATTAATATATATTGAGCATTAATATTTATATCTTTATTTTATTTTTAATATAATTTTTTATTATTTTTATTCATCAATAATAAATTCTATTTTTTTTTGAATTCTTGGTTTTTTTTTAGTTTTTTTTATAGCGGTTTGAATCTCTGCTGGAATATTTACACTTGATTCTTCTAATGCTTCTGTTGCATTCTGCAGCACTAATTTTTCATTTAAATTTTTTATTTTTGGTTTTAATAATATTTCTTCTTCAATTACATCTTTTTGTGCTTTTATAGTTTCAGCTCTTTCAAATGCTAATTCTTCAGGTAGTTTCGCAAGAAAGTCGTTAGTTAGTTTTTCTGCATTTACGGTTCTTATTTTTTTATAGACAAAATAACGATTTAAGAATGATATATCCTTTTCATAGTCTGTCATATCAGGTGCTGTTTTATATTCATTTGCTAGTTTAGGGTATCGTTTGATTTTATCCTTCATCATATTATATAACTCAATAAACATTCCACTTCCTTCAGGTAATCCTAGAGACTTTGCTTCATTGCGTTTTAACAATACAAAACCATAATCTTCCATAATTCTATTTAAGAAATCATAATTTACTAAAAATTCGGGTAATAATTGATTAATTGAATCTTGATAAACAGATATTTGGTGACCTAAACAAGATTCTTCATCATAAAATGACGTATTATCATCATAATCTTTTACTATTTGCCATATTTTTTTATCATTTTCATATATTTCAATACTTTCTCCTTGTTTTTTTTGTTTTAACATATTAAATACTTTTTTACCATCGTAACTTGTTCCAATAAAGTAGCCATTTAATTTTGTACATTCAGCAATATTACGCATAAAGTTGTAAAATACCACATTATTTTCAAACATATAATGGATTGCAAATTGCATTGATGATACATTAAACCCGTCATGTCCTTTATTATGTTGTCTTGTAACAGCAGGTCCTAATTTCGTATCATTTCCACTAGAACCAAATACAGATTTAGTAATTGCCATAGCTTTCTCACTTAACATTGCCTTTCCCGAACGAATATTTTTTGAACTATTACCCCATACAAATAATGCGTCAGGAATATTTTTCATTTCTTTTTTATATGTTAAATACCTTGCACAGGCACCATTTAAACGATTTTCTAAATTATCTTTTGCAACATCAACACCAAATACAAATGATAAGTGGGAACCTATCCACTTTGGCAAATCACCGCCTTTACCACAAGCAAAATCAATTAATGTATCATTACGCTTTGTAACCGATTCAATTAATATTTTTTTTACAAATAAATTATGAAAATCTCTCATATGTTCAGTAGCACGTTCGCTATTCATATTATTATAATAAACATCTGATGATACTAAAATATCGGGAATATCTGCGCCTGTAGTTATCATTTTTTCAGTAACTGGGTTATGAATTGAATGCCAATTATTATCTGCCGTTGTATAATCATTACCAAATGTATTTTGTCCATTTCTAAATTCGGCTGTTTTATCATATCTGACTCTCAAAGGACTCCATTTCCATAACCCATCTTTATTTATATCATAACTGCATTCTACTATTGTGCCGTTGCCGAATACTTGTCGTTCTTTGGAAAACATTTGTAAATTTCCGTTCGCATCAGGTTCAATCATAACATTACATAACCCTGCATGAATGTCATATGGTTCAGAAGGAAAGAATTGTTTTGGTTCCGATTTAAAACTTTGTTTATCATTCACATCATTAATTAAAGTAATTTTATCATCTAATAAATCTTGACAAGGATTAATATAACCGTGTCGTTTTTCATTGTATCCAACTGATAATATTAGTGTTTTATATTGATTAAATTGGGTACTTTCATACATATTTTTTCCATTTTCAAATACAGGAGTAATAATGTCGTTACCATCGTCCCCCTTTTTAGTACTTACTAAGAAATCAATTGTATTAAATTCTTCCGGTTTCCATTTGAATGAATAATCCCAAGTTAATTTCTTCACAGGACCTGCAACACCCATTTTGTTACTTCCCACACCGAATACTGTTGAAGTAAATATTAAGCCATCTACATTGTATGGAAATAAACCATCTTTATATCGTTGCCATATAAAACCACATGCTTCAAATATAGAGTATTTTGCTTCATTAGTTGGGTTCTTATCATCGTGTATAAATGTTGGATAGAATTTTTTTACTGTAATCGTAATAGGACTTAATTTATTATTTACATGTGAATTTAGTATTTTTTGCATTTGAGAATCATTGTTTTCTTTGGTCTTTGCAACTATAGAAACTGGTTTTAATTCTTTCACAAAGGCATTTAACATTTGTAACCTCACACCATTTTCATAAAATTTATCATCTTTACCAGGCACTTTCATAAATGGTCTAGCCCTAACATCTGTTTTATTTATGTAATAAATATCAAATGCAGCGTATGTATTTATAAAGGTACCATTCTTATTATGAATAATTAACTCACCATCTATTATAGAATTATAACAATCTTTATGTTCACTTCTGGCACCGGTAAATATTACATTCATATTTGTGTTTATTAAATATATCTTACCTATGCTATTCACATATAACAAATGTCTATCACCATCTGCTTTGTCTGTAACACAAAAAGCGAATGGCTCAGTCACGTTGGGAATATTTATATCCGGATTAATATTTGATATGTTTTTTCTCTGTAATGTTTTTGAACTAGGACCTATAAAGTTATTTGGATAGGCTCTAGTTCTTATTTTTTTTTCATTATCGTCTTTTTCGTTATCGTCTTTTTCATTATCGTCTTTTTCATATAATGTACTCAAATATTCTGCAATAACACTATCCTGTTCTTTATAAGACACTGGATAATTTGTTTTTTGCAGTCCTGATAAAACAACTTTTATAACAGATTCTAGTTCCTTTACTAGCGCTTCTGGGTTGTCACCATAAGCTAATTTGGCTTTAGGTGTATCTATTTCTACTTCAATCTCATATATTTCTGGATTGTTAAATACATTTGATTCATCAATATTATATGTCTTTATTAGTTGTTTATTTACTGATGTAGAAGAACGTACAACACTTAAATCAATTATAATTGGACTGGTTGGACTCTGAAATGTTGTACGATTAATATATCTAAATTGTTTTTTTGATTTGTTCCAATTGCTGATAATTTCGTTTCCAACTTTTCCCGTTTTACTGACACTCTCTTCTTTCTTATATGTTACTCTGAAATTAAAATCATCAAACTCTGCGGGTCTTATTGATTCTTCATTTACATATACATCATTCTTTTTAAGTATCTCTATGCCATTTCGCGTATCAACTAATCGTTTTAAATCATTGGTTTTACAATATTCTTGAATATTTGCCATTGTTTGGATTTCAACACGGAATTTATCAAAATCATAAGATGTTCGGAATTGTCCAGTTTTTGGGTCTAGCGTTTCAGGTTGGACCTTTAAACTATACACACCACCTTCACCATTTGTATTTGTGAAACCCGATGATTTTAATTTTTTTACTACATTATCGTAATCTATTTTGGTAATATGTCTGTAACCCTTTGTTCCAAATTTTGCTTCCATTTCATACTCACTGTATCTAGTTTTTTCAGATGTTAATAATTGTTTGGCTATTAAAAGCATCTGCGTTTTGGGATTGAGTTTTGGTTTCGGATGTTTATTATAAGCATTATTTTTTTGTTCTTTATTAGACATCATTGTATTATATATATATTAAGATACATATTTTTAAATTGTTATTCAATTTTTTTAGAATTTAGACTTAATTAATTCATAAATATAATTCTTTGTTAGTTTTATATCCGTATTAATATCAATTTCAAGCTTCTTAGATATATATAGCAACTCACTTAATTTATATGCACTTAATGATTTCAACTTGCCTTCAAAATGTTGCATTTTATAATAGTTTTCACCATAATATTTTATGTTATCTGGTGTATTATTCAACTCTATATAATACTCTATTGGTAGTATGTTTTTATGAATTATATGTACCGTTTCAATATCAGAACACATGCATTCATATGCCTTTCGTTTATCGACTAATAATACATTTATTTTTTCTATAATGCATAATGCAAAAAAAGTCTTAGTAGAAATTTGCGGTTTATTTGCTAAATCATCTTCTAATTCTATCAATGATTTGATTTTATACAATTTTAATAATGCTTTATTTTCTACACTGCGCATCAGTTCAATATATTTAAACTTTTCTTTTTTCTCAATTATAAAATGATTGTTACCAACATCCGTTTCATATTTACATAAACCGTGTTTCAAAATATAAAAACACCAAAACAGTGAGTCTTTTTGTCTTGGTTTAAAAAAATCTTTATTTGTTTTATTTAATGCAGTTGTTTTTTGTTGATTTATTTTTTTATTTCTATCATTAATTAGTGGTTTGTTTTTTAATTCCAAATGTTTTGTAAATTTATTTATATTTATTTTTGTAAAAACGTTGTTATTTAATTGGTTTATAATATCCTTAACTGGATATGATAAATTTTTCGGAATTATGTTTGATTGGTTATTATATTTAAGATTGTGTGACATATTTATTATTTATATTTATCATATTATCTTTATTATCTTTTACAAAATAGATACTTTTATAATATGTTTTTTTCTGTTCTATGTTATTTAATTCTATTTCTTGTTCATTTACATAATTTATATAAACTATTAGTTCATCTATAAGTGTATCTGATAATTCGGTTAAATTTACGTGAATACCATATTTATTCTCATTTATTATGACACCAGATGTGTTTTTTAATATTCTTAGAACCGCTATTTGGTTAAATTTCGTCATTTGTTCAATAGTTTCCCGTATTATATTAAGTTGTGTTGCATCATATTTTGATACTATTTTTTCTTCATTTTTTTCATTTTTTTCATTTTCTTCGTTTTCTTTTTCTTTTTCCATATTATATATTATAATTACTTATATAATTCTTTTTAAATTATAATATACTAATGTAAAAAAATAATAAATAATAAATAATAAATAAGACATTTATTTATAAAATGAGTTTTGGTTTTTGGTCTTTGTCATGGTTTCTTGGAGGCACTATTAACTCTGCAATTATTGATATATATTTATCATTTAATTCAAAACGTTGAGCTATAACTCTTGCTAAAATTGTTTCATTTTCTTCTATAGAATTAAAATAATCACTTGAGAAATAATGGTCTCTCGCAATGAAGAGCACAAACGGTGATTTTGTTTCTTCTGAACTTTCGGCCCGAATACCAGCCTTTGTAATGTTTTTTACTACACAATTTAACCCCATACCCGCAACTGGGAAACAAACATCACAATTAAATACTACATCAAATAAAACATTATCACCTTTGATAATTCCACTTGAGAATGTTAAGATTTTTACCGAAGAATGTTTTACATATCCTTCTACTATGCATCTGCCTTCTATCATCTCAGCAATTGTATGTTCTATTGTTTGATGTATATTCTTACCAATAGTATTAAATGGGAGCATAATTGATTTTGTGATTTGACATTGACTATAAATATGTTTTAAATCATATGTCCTATTTTTTTTAGTAGTTGATTTTGTAACAGGAATCATTATATATTTAAGTTGTATTATCTTTTTATATTTATGTTCAATTTTATTTGTATTTATTTATTATTCTATTTACCTTTTTTATATTTCTTCTTTTTCTTCTTTTTATTCTTTTTATTCTTTTTATTTTTTTTCAAATTTATTTATAATTTCTGTTTCAGTATTAACAAACCACGTTTTATTTTCATGATTTGTCTTTTCAAACAGTCTTAATGTTAATTCTTGTCTTACACATAATTCGTATAATCCACCTAATTTATTTACATCTTCATTTTTTATATTGGGATCAATTTGTTGTAGTTTTTTTATATTATTTAATTTACCAGATTGGTCACATCTTGCACCAGTGCTTCGCGCATTTTCAATATCCTTTGTTTTGTAAATCATACTATCATGAGAATCAAAACCAATAAATCCGATATATTTATTTAAATCTTCTTTATTATTCAGTGCATATTTTGATGAAATTATTGGTTCTAAATCATTATAATCCTCAGATTCTCCTAAAACCCACTCATTGTTATTTAATATATATATATGTAAATTGTCAATACTTGAAGAACCATTGAATAAAACTATGCCTGTTATATTTTTTACTACAATTACTTTAGAATTGAAATATAGTTTCACCTTTGTTAAAAAATCTATATTGGTTTTGTCTGAATTATTATCAAATAAATAATTATTGTTATTCATATAATTCATTACATTTATTTTTTCATTCATTAATAAACAATCCACAATATGTTCAATTAATAACGTTTCTAAATATTCTAAAGTTATATTATTTTCATTCATTTTTCGTATTACTACACCACAATGCTCATACCAATTATCTACTCCACGTTTTACACTTGTGGTATCACGACCTAGTTTATAATTGTCATACATAGTAGCTAAAATTTCTTTACCTTCACTAAATCTGTCAGTTATATTATTTTTTGGTTTATTTATCAATTTTTCACGTTCTCTGAATTCTGGGTTGAGTTCAAGATTTATACTTCCATGTTTGTAATCTAGAGGAACTGACCTGTCATATATAGATATATTATTGAAATTTAGCTCACTTGGTTGAAATAAGTAATATTCACCAATATTTATTAAATATCCAGTCCTTCCATACTTGTCAAAAATATGTTCCGCGTTATCATTTATCATCTGTGTTAATGCTGAATATATATGCACTGTTGGGTATTTCTTTGGCTGGTTAATAAGACTAAATAATTCGTTTTTCTTATAAAAAAATTTCATTCGCATTAGTGTTCTTATTTTTTGCATTATTTTATCAGAATTTATTAACATAAATGTTTCGTTATATGTGTCATTATTTAATAACTGTTCATTATATTCTTCATCTGGCAAACATTTAAATTCACATTGCATATAATCACACGTTGATGAATAATTTAAATCACCTATTTCAAAATGTTCTAATTTTGTATGGTCTGAAAGTATTTGAATTATGTTTTTATTTTTTTCGTGTTCCTTAAAATTCTCTGTAGTTAATAACGTTTGGTCATGATTTATATTACAATCTACCGCATTTTGTTTTAAGATTCTAGTTATATTACCTATTTTTACAGCTTTCAGTTCAGACATACGATATACGTATAAATCTGCTGATTCCTCTTCTACATTATTCAATATTGTTCCATATAAAAATATCTGCACATTTCTTTCTTCAAATGGTAAATCTTTGTGACTGAAATTACGAACACCTCTTCCTATTATTTGCTCTATTCTATTTACATTATACCACGGCTCTAGAATATGTATCTGCCTTATTGCTTTAAAATCTAGACCTTCTGAACCTGCTTGAGATATTAATACCACCTTGATTTTTGACCCATCAAAATTATCATCATCCGTCAGAGATTTTACTGCTGCATTATTATGAGGCGATAAACGCGTATCCCCTGTTATCATTACATATTTTGCGGGATTGAATTTTTTTGTTGTTGGTGCCAACATAGTTTCAACATCTACAACTTGGCATGGAGGTTTCTTAAATAATGATTTTCCACCATGACGCATAAATCCCATTTCTTCCAAAGCAAGTGCCATTGGAATTAATCCACCATCAATATATGAAGAATATATCAGAATTATTCCATCTGATGCTTTATTAGTTTGACTATTATATATAGACTCACAAACATTTTTTATCTTTGAACTATACCTTCCTATCTCATTTGGTGCAAAAATGTGAGAAGTATCTGGTTTATATTCAAATGAACCTTTTACTGGTGGAGTTTTTGAATCTAAATAAATCATTGTGCGTTTTAATCCGCCAGAACCTGTCAATTCGGACGGTTCTATATAAACTTTTGCTTTTATTTTTTTATCTTTTGCACCCCCTTGTAAAGAACTCATGCTATTAATATCGTTTTTTAAGGTTTCATTATCTGAAATTGTTTTGCCCTCAATTATATGTTCATGTTCTACTAATGTTTCCGTAAATGATGTTGGAATAACACTTTTAATACTTATAATGTCATCATCATCATCATTTATAATTAACGATGATATTGGGGCTTCTTCTTTTTTTTCTTCTTCTTCTTTTTCTTCTTTTTCTTTTGATATCTTCCTAATAAGAGTTGGACCATTTGATAATACATCATCTATTACTTTCACATTATCATCCTCATCCTCAATATCTAATTGCGGGGTAATTTCAACACCTTTATCTTCTAATTCATTGGAATGTTCTATATGAACAATCCCTTTCGCAATCTCATCTAAATATTCATACGGATATACTATAATTAATGATTCCAATGGCAATTGAAGGTCTGTATATCCAAACGATTTTAATTGTTTAAAACTCGCTACTCGTCGGGATTGACCCTTTTTCGTTATGATTGTTGTACCCTCTCTACTTAATAAACGGTCTATTATGTAATCATAACCCATTTGTTGAATATCTCCAGCCTTTGTCAAATATAGACTTTGCTTTTTTATTATTAGTTCTCTTGGAATTCGCTTGCCATTTAATTGATATTTAGGATACTCTGATTCATTTAAAAATGTATATTTGGGAGCAAATCTATTTGGATAAACTCTAAATGGAAATGTATATGGGTTTTCACCTCTAACATAAGACACATACCCTGTTGCTTTTCTCATTAATATATCACGACCTATCTCATACCCATTTCCATCCTTTTTTAAATCTCCATCCTTGTCAAATACATCCTTTATACTAATAATTCCACGACGATCATTCATATTCATTAAATTTAATAACCATATGATTTCTTTATAACTATTAAACATTGGAGTTGCGGATAATAATAACAAACGAATATTACTAACCGAATTTACCAAAAACATTAAATTCTTTGCTACTTCTTTATTATCATTATCGTCTGAGATTCTAATATTATGCACTTCGTCAATTATTATTAATCTGTCACTATATGCCTCTTGTAAATTATCTATTTTTGTTTCAACATTATTACCCGCCTTTCTAACAATATCATTTGAAAATTGCGTATATCCTGTAAATGAATATGATGCATTTATTAATGATTTTACCTGAGATATTATTTTATCCTTTGATAACTCGTTCATACTTGTTTGGTTTATTTCTTTCAATAGTTTATTTCCTAAACAACCTTTCATAGTCCAAATACCATCCACTTTTTTCAATTTACGTTCATCAAATAACTGTAATTTAAAATTGTCTTGAACATTTGGACTTGCAACAATAATTATTCGCTTACTTATACCCATTTGCTTTAAATAATCACGCATTTCTTCACATACACCAATTGCACTACACGTTTTACCACTACCTAAACCATGAAATAATAACAAACTGTTATATGGTGTTTGAAATGACATGTAGTTACGAACGAATGCTTGTTGTGGTAATAACTCATACTCTGCATGACTCAGAACTTCTGCATATTCTTTTACGTCATAAATCTTTCCGTCATATCTTGTATCACTGAATTCTTTTTTTTGCGCAATTTTTATATTAAACAAAGAATCATTCAGGTTTGGATATAAGTATGGGAAATCATTTGGATGTTTTAATAATTCTTTTCTATTTAAATTCTCACTTAATAATAATCTTTTATTACATTCTATATCATATATGTTTTCATTTTTATCACAGTCTAAGTGATTTTCAATATTTTCAGACATGTGCTTATGTTTATTCATACTTACACTTCTTATATATTATTAATATAATCTATATTCTTCTAACACTTTATTTATGTTTTTTATTAACTTTTTTTTTTCTAAATTATAAGGTCTTATTATTTCAAGACATTCCCCTAACGAATACCACCCTATTTTACTAACTTCACTCTTCTGATACTGCTTTGATGTATCTATACATTTATCCATATTTGCTAAAAAAAACTTATGCTTATATGATTTATGATTTGAACCTATAAATAACTCTTCAAATGGTAGCACATTATCTATCATTTTTATACTATCTATATTATATCCAGTCTCCTCTTCAAATTCTCTTTTCGCACAATCTAAATCTTTT
>Ga0233412_10001919_pt1 | contig 10399 bp, 15 predicted proteins | sample Na_anoxic_4_MG_FD_180667 | JGI IMG/M metagenome (GOLD analysis project Ga0233412, IMG submission 180667) | Seawater microbial communities from Saanich Inlet, British Columbia, Canada - Na_anoxic_4_MG | ecosystem: Environmental > Aquatic > Marine > Inlet | place: Canada: British Columbia... | reverse complement strand
GGATAGTTTGATATTGGGGGATGAGTTATGCTCGGGTACGGAGACGGATTCGGCCATTAGTATATTTTTGGCTGGGGTGGAGGAATTATACCAGAAGGAGGCAAGTTTTATCTTTGCGACGCATTTTCACGAGATTGTGTATTATGAGGAGGTCCTTTCTAAAGAGAGATTGAAACTAAAGCACATGGCGGTGGCATATAATAAAGCGTTAGATATGCTGGTATATGAGAGAAAGTTGCAGGATGGACCCGGAGAGAGTATGTATGGTTTAGAAGTGTGTAAATCTCTCCATTTACCTAGTTTATTTTTAGAGAGAGCACATGAAATTAGAAATAAATATTCCAAACAGAAATCCGTGCTGGAGTATAAATCATCTCATTTTAATGCTAAAAAAATCAAGGGAATGTGTGAGAGGTGTAATACAAGCATTGGAGAGGAAGTTCATCATTTACAGCATCAAAAAGTAGCAAATGAGGATGGATTTATAGAGTTGGAGGGAGGTCATAAGAATCATCCAGGTAATTTAATGTCGGTGTGCCGTAAATGTCACGATGAATTGCATAAACATGAGGGAGGACATATTCGACAAAAAACCAGCATTGGGTATCAATTGATGGAATTATAATTGGCATTCTCTCCCCCAAATTATATCTCTATAGAGTATATGTGGATATTATTAGGACTTATTATTGGTTTTTGTATTATTTTAGGATATATGATTTCTAATATGGAAACGCCCATCAGCGCCTTAACTCTACCGGCCAGTTTCCTAAATATACTACAGTTTGTGGAAGGAAACTGGATGGCCATCCTATCAGTAGTATTGGTTATCTTTGGTATACTTATCGTTATTAATTATTATCAGTTTGACTTGAATCCCCACATAGCAAAAGTATTGCAGAATGTAGTGTCGGTAGAAACGATGTCGTCTCATGAGGAATTCAGTTATATGAATAGTTCTAAATTATTAGAAGGTAAGTGTAATAATCTCTCTAATACAAATTGTTATTTAACGAAATCTTGTGGCATGTTGAACGGTTCAAAGTGTGTTGCAGGTAATCAGACAGAACCTACCTTTTGTACCGATAACGGACTTCCTATAATAATAAAGACGTGGCATCATGAGGACCCCCAATTAAGTTAGGGTCTTAGTGTTGGATTAATACATATGGTTCTACTTGGATAAATATCGCCTGATTCACAACTATCCGATTCGGTTACTTCTATGCATGATCGGAATCCCCTATCCTCTCCTATATAACAGAAGCCGGATTTCTGGTTCGGTTTAGATAACTGGGTGGTGTTTCTGGCATCATCTGGTTCTGGTTGATGATAGGTTTTTTTGGTATTGACGGTCTGTTTCAACGAATTATTACCTAAATCAATGGTATTAACTACTAGACCGGTTGCTAAAGTGGATGCGGATTTAATCCCTTTATCGGTTGTCGTAACAACTGTTTTTACCGTCTTTCCCGTAACAAATCCTACACTATGTAAAAAGTCTAACACCGGCCGACTAACATACTTAGTTACTAAATCAGTAGTATTTGCTAAATATTGGAACAAATTTACTCCCAAAATAGCTAAAATAATAACCAACATTAACACTTTAAAAGTGGTAGAAGTAAAGAAATTGGATGATTCCTGCATAGGCAGGACGGATGACATGGAGGATGACATGGGGGATGACATGGAGGATAGTATAGGCTTTGCTGTAGGAGAAATAATAGGTAGAGACGGCGAATTCATATATATTATTAAAGTATTAAAAATTTATGTAAATAATATATATGAATAATGAATTGCAACATAATTTAGATTATTTAATTGCCAATTTAGATAAAGTATCCGAAAAGTTTAAAAATAAAGATAGCAAAAAATATTTACAGCGTATTTTAGATGAGTTGCAATATAAAGTGAAAAAACAAACCAAGTTGGGACAGGCAAAACATAGGGAGAAAAAGAGATACGCCCTGGTGAAAGCACAGCATCAATCCAACAAGCACAAAAAACAGCGGGCTCCACTTGTTATTAAGGACATGACCCCCGATATACTAAAGGATATTAGTGACGAGATCACACAATCCTTACATAAAACCCCAAATAAAAACATACAACTAGGCGACCTAAACTCTTTCTCTCCCGAAATAAATAAACAACTTATTACCTTAAAAACATTAGAAAAAACGGACATATTTAGTAATTGTAAAGCATTGGATAAGAATAAACTAGCTCCCACGGTTTGGAATGGCGTTAAATGTATTAAATTTGATAATATGGTCGCCCAGCAAGTTTTATTGGCGAATTTATCGTCTAAAACCGTATATCCCGTAGAAAATATTATTGCTCCTAAACAAATACAAAGTAACTGCTGGTTTAATTGCATGTTTATGACCTTCTTCATTAGCGATAAAGGTCGTAAGTTTTTCAAATTCTTCAGACAAATAATGATAGAAGGTGAGACGGTAGATGGTAATAAGATACCACCTGATATTTGGAAGTCCTTTGCGTTGTTAAATTTGACGGTGGAGGCGACGTTAACGGGGTATCATAAGTTGGAGATGTTTAATACGAATCATATCATCAGGGATATATATAACGCGATACCTAGTTCGGCGAGAAAGGAGGAGATTTATCGGGTTAATGTGGCGGGAAATCCTACGGAATATTACAGGGGAATAATGAGGTATTTAAAGGGTGATAAAATTGATATCATGAATATAGAGCCGTCGTTTTTTGATACCGAATACGAGGGAGATTTACCAGATGCATTTTGCTACTCGGTTTTGGCGGAGGAGGCGCAAAGAAAGATAGATAAAAAGGCGGAAATAAAAGTAAAGGGAATCAATTATGTGTTGGATTCGGCATCTATTATAGATACCGATGGTAGGCATTTTTGTTGTGTGGTTACGTATAATAAGGTGGAATATGGGTTTGATGGTGCATCCTTTAAACGATTAAGCCCCTTTAGTTGGAAAAAACTAATAAATGCCAAGAAACGGTTCACCTTTAAAGGCTCGTATTGGGGTGGGACAAAAGATCCCATCTATTGGAATTTTAGAAATGGCTATCAAGAATTATACTATTATCGGGTGTGATTGATCCGACATGATCATAGCGAGTAGGAGTTAATCCTGCCAGGGGTAGGAGACTGAGCCAGATCCTCCGCCTCTGGAATTAATAATCTAAGCACTAGAGCTAGTTGCTTATTTATTACTTCTAATTTATCTTCTATTATTTTATTCTCATCTCTGATAATATTACCTATTACATTGATTGTATCACCCTTCCTAATAATTGCATCATTAGGAGATGCCGTATATTGTTTACTTGTTTTTCTTCTTGTATTTTTTCGTCGTTTTAAACTAGCAGCATTAGGCATATATATATATAAAAGATAAAAATTGAATTAATTATGATTAAAAAAGAAAAGAAGAACATGGAAGAACATCGACTAGAGCAGGTATCTCTACTAAAAACTAACTTAAAGGAATATCCATTAGATGAGCGCCAACCATCTATAGATCAAAACCTACAGTGGTTCGACGTAGAAACGCATACTACCGCTAATATGGTTTTACACACAACCAAAACATATATTAAACAATGTAATGCCGGTCCGAATATTGTTCTTGGGGCGTTTGTTAGCTTTGTAAGAGGTGATAGATACAACGTAAGTAAGTACGTGTTCGTAAATGACACCATATATTGTCCACCGGGAGATGTTATGGGTCATATCACCATGGTCGCTGAACACCAAGTATAGTTCTGTGATTACATAGAAAAAATTATTATATACTCTACTAATTCGGGGTTATTTATTGTCTGCTTTGGATTACAATAGTTGCCTCATCACGCATACTATTATATACCTCAATAGATATTTTAGCCGGTTTCTCGTCATCAGACATTTGATCAATCTCTTCATCTGACAGTCTATTCATTAATAGTTTCATTAATCTCCACATTTCTTTTTGGCTTATTTTAGGATGGGTTCTGCGGTTATGGGATGTAACCGGTTCATATATTACCGTAATACTCGGGGGTAGGGTGTTAATTCCTCCATCCGCGGCTGATAGGGTTGCAATGGGGGGGGCGTCTCTACGGAAAAAACTAAGTGCATTATTAAAATTATTCCTCAGGAAGAAAAATGTTTACACCTTTGGAAATTTAAAACGCCGACTTTATAGATAGTTTTTCTTTATTTTTTGGTTTATATTTTTGGTTTATATTTTTAGATAAATAATACTGAACTGCGGAAATTTTATAGTCTTCGCTTTTGTGTGGTGGCATTTATAATATAAGTATTAAAAAATTGAATTGAATATACAGCAACATCTCATAACTACAATGTCTACCGCTACCCAAAGTTTGCTTATTTCGGATTTACCCGAACTTGTTAAACAGATGAAATTAACAGAAACAAAAGATAAAAAACATATTTTAGAACAAATTAAAAACGAGAAAACACTAACCGGAAAATGTATATTGGGTCGTAAGTATTTAACCCCACAATCTACTGATTTAGAAACTATATGTAAAAATGACTTAGATATTGGTAATGCGTTAAATGAAACAAGTGGTGATGGTCATAAAAATGAAATTAATTATGAAATAAAGTCATCAATACACGCAAATCAATCAAAAATAAATTTTGTTCAAATAAGGCCTGATCACGATATTCATTCTTACATTTTCATAACGTATAATATGTACGAAAATGATACAATCGGTAAGGCACACATTTTCAAAATTCAATCACCCATTGTCTATGACCTTGTTGTTCGTTTTGGTGGATATGCTCATGGAACCTATGCCGCATTAGGTAAAATTACATCAGATAATATTAAAGGTAGGAATTGTGAGTATGCCTTAAGATGTGACCCAAACGCAAAAAAAGGTAAAAACATTGAACTTTGGAATGAGTTTATGAAATATGAAGTAGAGTATGACCCTGATAACTTTTAACCAAATTTTACTTTGTATAAGTATATTAATTCTTTTTGTCCAAGACTATCTTGTCTTACGGTGTCTTTTGACATAGAGTAGTCTAATTGTCTAAACCTATTTTTAAGTAGTTCTATATCTATAGCTGACTTTAACCAATGCCAACTTTTTGGTCTTAACACCTGTAATTCTGTATCAATTATTTCTCCACAGTTCCCTCCATATGCTTTTATTACAAAATCACAGTTTTGTGGTGGCGTTGGTTGATTATTATTGTCTTTTGGTCCATGTTTTAAGAAATTAAAATCACTATGCGTTTTATCATAAATAATTTTTTTTCTTTTTGTTTCTTTTTTTATCCAAATTTGAAAACAACATTTTGCTGTCATTTTGGGTGTAAAACAACAAGGAGTAATTGGAATATCTTCGTTATAGACTAATTCAAAGTGTAAATCTAATTGATTTTGAATACTAACTCTTTTAAATGTTCTTGGTATAATAAATGCAATACAATTTGCAAATTCAGCACTTTTATTAAAGAATTTCACTGCTAATGATGATACTCTACCAAAAGGGGGGTTACCAATAACTAAATACTTTTTATCTTCTTCTGGTTTATAATCAAAGAAATTCATTTTAATAATGTCTTTTTCAGTTGGTTCTATATCTAACCCTATTTTTTTAGCGTTATCCATAATATTAAAGAATGACCCTGAACCTGCACTTGGTTCTAAATGTTTATCATATTCATTTAAATTAATTATTTCATTTAGTTTATTATAAAATTTTAATGCAATATCTTTATTTGTATAAAATTGGTCTAATCCATTTTCATTTTGTTTTGAAGTATCCTCCATTTTTGTAATTATATTTTAAGTATTGTTTAAATTCAATTTTTTATAAAAATATATGCGTTATAATAAACTTTACATTTGTTTGAACTGAATATAAATGTAAAATTAAATGGGTTTTTCGTAGTTCTACATTAATTTATATTTAAAACGTAGGCAGTGAGGAGGTATATAATGGGTAAAAAGAGTAAAAAGGAAAAGAAGAACACAAATCGCACGGAAGAAGAACGGCTAGAGCAAGTTAACCTCATAAAAGCCAAATTAAATGAATATCAATTAGATGCCCGATTCCCAGATATAGATACCTTGTATGCTATAATGGATTCCTATATTGAAACCGGACAATCCGTCTCTGGCTCTCATTCTCTCGCGGGTAGCAACAAAGATATACAGTATATTATGTCGAATAAAAAACATATTCAATGCTCGGTTAATCTACTGGTGAGGAAATGACTTCGGAAATCACTTAAAACTATCCCCATATGATATAGTATATGTTTAAACGCCTATTATACGGTTTTGTAGGTGTATTCGGAATCGCTTCCATGAGTGTCCACATGTACCATCCAGAGAATAATGCTACACTGGTATTGTGTGCAGCGGTGCAAAATAGTAGCGATATGTCAAGTAGTAAGTATGTAGATAGTTTATGGATGCAGGAAGATGAGGATGACACGTTATTAAAATACCTATTGTAGTTGGGGTTGAGTTGTTTCGCTAATGGATTACAAAATAGGCTTAAACAACTTCCCTATTATAATGTATAATGTTTAAAAGCATGTTATTCGGTTTGGTTGGTTTACTGGGGGTTACGTCGTTAGATACGCACAAACCGGTGTATATTGCGTTAACACTTTCGAATACTGACGCCGTATATGATAAGTTGAGAGAGATTAGTGATCCCTTAAGTAGAAATTATGGGAATTGGTTAGATAAGGGAGAGGTGGATGCTTTGGTGGGGGCAAATACAGAAGGGAATAGGCGAGTAATGGAGTGGTTAGGTAAAGAAAACGTAGATAATATATATAATTATGGGGATGCGATCAAGTTTGTGGATACCCATAATAGGGTAAATGAATTATTCAAGGTGGAGGAGGATTCGTATGAGGAATCATATGAGATTCCGTTGGAGTTGAAACAGTATATAGATTTTGTGGAGATGTCGGTGAAGCCGATGGAGAGAAAGGCTAAGATTAACCGGCGTGCAAAGAGTGAGGAGGTAGATGATGGGTATTTTGGGAGAGAAAGTATGGTGCGTTTATATAATTTGCCTAATAAGTCGGTAGGAAAGGCGGTGTCTGGTGGTCTAGTAGAGTATCAAAGTAATCAGGGTTTTACGAATGAAGATTTAAATAGTCAGCAGGAGGCGAATGGTCAAGTATTAAACAATCTAACAAATATTGTGGGGAATAATGTAGGCACGGATGCGGAGAGTGAGTTGGATGTTCAACTCATCTCTCAAGCGGCGGATGATATTCATTTATGGTATTGGCAGACGCCTTACTGGTTATACTCAATGGCGGTAGATTTTAATAGTGCTAAAGCCGTGCCGGAGGTGTTGTCTATGAGTTGGGGATGGGCGGAAGATAGACAATGTGATATAGTATCGTGTGTTAATATGACATCAAAGCAATATATTAATAGGGTTAATTATGAATATGCTAAAATTCTGCTAAGAGGTACTACTATTCTCTCGTCGAGTGGGGATGCTGGTGCTCCAGGTAGAACATCGGAAGGTTGTGATGACTCCCGGCCGGTTAATGCGATCTTTCCCAGTTCTTCTGCGTTTGTGTTGAGTGTAGGCGCGACGTATGTTAAGACGGAGAGGACAAATAAAACCAGTGTTACTCATTTATGTAAAGAGTATGGTTGTGTGGAGGGGAGTGAGGAGCGGGTAGTCAATTATGCGGATGTAGGGTGGACGGCTGGTGGTGGATTTAGCAATCATACCATTGCTACACCATGGTGGCAGACGGGTGAGGTGACTAATTATTTGGCGACGGCACCATCCCTTCCAGACGAAGGAACGTTTAATGCTAATGGCCGAGCCTATCCGGATGTAAGTTTGGTGGGGCATAGTTGTCCGACCTATATAGAAGGAACGCTATGCAAGGTGGATGGAACAAGTTGTAGTAGTCCTTTAATGGCTGGTGTAGTAGCGGTGATAAATAAGCATCAGATATACCATGGTAGAAATAAGGTCGGGTATTTTAATCCATTATTGTATCATATTGCTAGGGAATGTGATGATTGTTTTAATGATGTGGAGGCTGGCAATAATTGGTGCACCGAAATGGAATGTTGCGACAATCCAACTAAGTTTGGTTATCAGGCCGTTAAAGGATTTGATCCGGTAACCGGATTAGGAACGCCCAATGTAGGTAATATCTTGGCTTTTTTGGATACTAGGTAAGTTTCTTAAAATAGTTCGTTTTCTTCAAATGAGTAATAATATATCTCACGGTTTTTACCTCCAGATGACACTGCTTACTTATTTGTTTCGCTAATTTATGTCGGTCTTTAATACATGCTACTAGGGGATTTTTATCTAAATATTCCCTTACGACTTCTTTATGCTCTAATGCTTTTTTATAGTTGGTAGAATAATGGAAACCTTTTATGATTTTATGGATGCGCCGTCTAGGTGCTAGTTTTTTAATAATATCTTCTTTTAATACGATATTATTATTCTCTTTCAAGGTTTTGCTGTGAAGTTTTTCCATGATGGTAAAGGTTTGGTTGGAGGGGGTTACTTTGTTTGCGCGCATTTTATCATATACAAACACGGTAGCTGCAAATTCGTTTGCATTGACACATGATTGTAATAGATTATTGAATTCAGAGAGTGATAAGGTAGTTTCGGGTAAGTATAACAGATCGATAGGTAGTTGTAGGTCCATTAGTTATAATGGACTGTTATTTTTAATTAGTATTTCAAAAAATTGAAATACTATTATGGGTTAAGTAGTATGGTACAATGCCTATCTTTACTATGATTCCTCTTGCCCAACATTTGATTTCTGTATTTGACAAGGCAATTGCCAGTCATAAGAAACCGGAAGAGGAGGTTAAAGAGGAGAAGCCTGAAGAGGAGAAGCCTGAAGAGGAGAAGCCTGAAGAGAAGAAGCCTGAAGAGAGGTTGGACTATATGAATAGAGATGCGGCATTAAAGGCGCGCAAAGAAACTGGTTTGATTTACTATACCATAGCGAGTATCGCCTCAAAGTTTGGAGATTATGAGCAAGGTAGATCTGGTAGAGGAATAGTTATGAAAAAAGACTACAATAAGGTGATGCGAAGGCTAATCAAGAGCAAAAATACTAATATTAAAGATCCAGAGTACATTGAGGGGTTAGTGGAAAATTTGTATAGGGCGCTTAGCCCAGAGGAGGAAAGTGAATGCTTGAATTACCATGATATTTTGATTGGGTTGGGTTCAATGTGTTGCGGTAGCCGAGATGAAAAAGTAGAATATATATTTGAGATGATAACCAAAGATACTAGATACGCCGGGCTAACCTTAAATAATATGATACATTACTTGAACATTAACTACCGGGTATTGTTTGTGACCACTCCGAATCTTAAAAACAACTATCCGGTTTCGGAGATAGAGTTAGCTACGATGACGGCTGAGGAATTATTTATAAACAGTTCAGATGTTAATCAGGTGATTACCATTGAGGAATTTAAAAAGTGGTATAATACCGATACTATATCGGGTCATGCGTTAAGCACGCCCGAGCCAGTGGTGAACACTAGAGAGATAGAGCAGGCAAAATACATTACGAGGTTGGAGAAAAAGTTGGAGGAGTTAGAGAGGGATTATAATAAGGAGTGGGAAGATGTGTCAGATAATGATAGTGATTATGTTCCTGGAGGATAGAGGGTTTAGTTATCATGAGAGAGATCCATCGTTTATGGTTTATGGTTTATCGTTTAATAGTTTTTTGTTAAAAATTGAATACGAGAGGTTAATAGTTATTAAGGTGCATGTCCACCTTTATAAAAACGAACGTATCCTATAGCGAATATTTTATTCATTCATGGACATATTCATTACTAAAAGAGTTATCTAAAAAAGAAGATACTAATATTAAGATTCGCGTACCAAAAATAATATCTTACGATAAAAAAAGTAAGGTATTAATTATGCAAACCATTTATGGAGATAATTTGTCCAATATTTATGGAGAAGATATACAAACGGTACCGATCAAATTCATTAAAATAATTCGTCAGTTTTTATATATACTCAACCAATATATGGTGGAGTATATAGATATTACAGGTTATAATGTTATGTTAGATAACAATGAACATCTTTGGATAATCGATTTTGAACATGCCAAGTGTATAACAGACACGGATATACCTAACCCCTTTTTACACTCTTTTATTAATGGAGAATTATCATGGAATCCGGAATTTAAATAGGACAATCTAGAAACGTTATTTTAAGGCAATACCTTTTTAAGTTGTTTTAAGACCTGGGCCTTTTTTCGTTGTTTTCTTGATCCATGTTTTCTTGAGCCGTGTTTTCTTGATCCATGTTTTCTTGAGCCACGATTTCTGGACCCTTTTTTCTTGTGGGTACGTTT
>Ga0233412_10001918_pt1 | contig 10401 bp, 27 predicted proteins | sample Na_anoxic_4_MG_FD_180667 | JGI IMG/M metagenome (GOLD analysis project Ga0233412, IMG submission 180667) | Seawater microbial communities from Saanich Inlet, British Columbia, Canada - Na_anoxic_4_MG | ecosystem: Environmental > Aquatic > Marine > Inlet | place: Canada: British Columbia... | reverse complement strand
ACAAGACTGTTTGTAAAAAGTATTTCGTATTCGTGACCGCTTACAATGCTGTCGGTTTCGTCAGTCCAATCGGGGTTGAGTCGTGGGTTAAATTTGATGCGGTAGTCACCTTCGTTAGGCTTGATTCTATTGACCGCCAAGACCTGGACAGCCTCGCACTCTATCCATGCACAAACAGTCTTGTTTGCGCCGTCATGAATCTTCTGTGCCGCTGTTGGCTGTACACTTAGCTTACAACCTAGCAAAGCTAACTGATTGTCTTGTGGGTGGATGTAGTCAACCACACTCTTTGATCCTGTGCCGTCGCCTGTGTTTAGCTTGGATGTTATTTGCCAGTGCATGAAGTGTTCACCTCGTCCGAGGTGGAATCTAACTTTGTACATGATATTTTGTTTTTGAAATTTTTGTTTATGTGAAAGAAAGTGTGTGCCGCCCACTCATTGAAATCCTGAGCGGGGTTGACGTGTACACTTGATCGGACACAGACTATCGTTTTCTTCCCCATTGTTTGTCCCTTGGTTCTTCGTCGAATACCACCATGCTGTTGTCATAGCTAGGTGTGCTCTTTACAATAGTCTGTGCTTGTTCTCGTGTAAGCCCATCCATAAGAACTTTAGGGCGTTTGTTCCAGTCTTTGTAGACTCGGTATACTGCGTAGTTACTCATTTCTTGCGTAGTTTTTGGAGTGTATTTTCTGTTAAATTTATTTGTCTGATGCCTGATTTTTTAATCTTGGCTTCGGCTACTTTTCCCATTGTGTTTTATTTATTGAGATTTTACGTAGTCGTTCATCAGTTCACGAGCCTTCATGTCAGCATATGCTCGCTGTTGTGTATATGTACCACTACGCTGTGGTGTAGGGCAGTCGATGGTGAAGTCATCAGTTACATAGGCTGACGCACCTTGTTCGATGCTGAAAGCAAGTTGCTTGATGTGTTGTTCTTTACGTTCGTGTGTCATTGTTCATTGTCTTGGATGAGAGTAACCTCTCGTTGTTTTGTGTTGGTGGTCATTCCACCATTGAATTTCGGTAAGCGGTAGCAGTGGATTGCTACATCATCTGCATATATGAATGTGTGTGATCGATAGTACACACCAGCTACAAACTCTTGGTACATTTCGAGGTCAATTGTTGAGTCTTTACCCAACCATTCCATAGACTCTTGAATCACCCCCATATCAGTAGGTAGGTAGTAGTCTTTTCCAGAGATATCGCCATACATAGACTCGTTGTCCATTTGATTCCAACAGAACCATTCGGTGGTGACGTTATCTGCGTCTCGACCTGAATCCCACATAGGGTGTAACTCTACTATCTGAAGGATAACGTGGTCACCCTCGTCGTCATTACGAACGATGATGATTTCGTCTCGGTCAGCATTAATGATAACCTCTTCGTGAGGTGCTTTAGTGTATTCTGAGAGCCATTGCGCTTGGTCTTTCAGCGCATCCGCCCTCCAGTCGTGAAAGTAGCATTCTGTTTCGGAACACCCTTCGGCTAGTCCACATACTCCGTGGATGAGTGCATATATTTTCATTGTAATTGAGATTTAGATGATGTCGAATTGACACTGCAAAGATAAGGGATAGTTTTCGAAAAACCTAATTTAATTTCTAACTGACTCTGAATCAGATGTTTAGTAAATCAAATACATCTCTTTGTATGTCACTCCTTAACCCGACAGCTTCGACCTGCTCTTCGGGTGTCAGCGTGTCCATCGCCTTATCCCATTCGTCGCTAAATGCGCTGAAGCAGGCATCAGTAGCTTCGTATTCTATCCGTGAGACAGAGATTAAATTCTCTATCGTGTATGTGAGTTGGCTTTCGTCGTTAATCATTTTCAAGGGTTGTTTGTGTCGTAATTGTTTGTTCTTTTCTCTTCGAGAAGCATTTCGATTTGCTCTTCGTTTGCGCTCATTACTAGCTGTCGTGTCAACTGCTCAGTCATGCCTAGCAATCGAATGACAGCTTCTATCGTCTCTCCGTCTGCATCATTAAGGCAGGCAACTGCCCCCATAATTGCCGTGTGGTATTCTCCGTGTTCTCTGTGATTCATTTTTCGTCGTTTAGTTTATTGTCCGTCATAATAAGTTACTTTATTGTAATCGGTGGTACGATTATGTTCTTTAATAAATTCCACTATTGCTTCATAAACCCCCGCCTTGTCGCATACCGACAATTGACGTTGGATTTCGCTCGCTGATGTATCTGTTACATCAAGTCGCTCAAAGCAACTTTCAGCTACGGGCATCAGCCAATCCCAGGAGGTGTGGAAGTGAAGTTCTTCTGCTAACCCAAAAGTACCATCTCCAAATCCGCCCATTATATACCCTTTTTCAGTTCTATAGAACCCCATAAATTCTGCTATTAGTTTATTGTTGTTCATCATTCGTATTTAGTTTTTGACAATCCTCGTAATGACAAGCTACTGCATCCTCATAATAACCACACTCATCACATGGTTCGATATGCTCATCATTGTATTGATTAATAAATTCTACTACTGCTTTGTATGTGTCTCCTATGTGCCTTGTAGCTAAGGCATCTTCAATGCCTTGTATAGGTTCGTGTTGTAGGTGGTCAATCGATTCTATTACAGGCATCAACCAATCCCATGAGGTGTGGTATCTCAGTTCATCTACAATTTCTTCCTCTGCCACTTCCTCTCTGCCGTGATAGGGGATAGTTATCCACCCCTCTGAGCAATGAGATAGCCCCATAAATTCTGCTATTAGTCTGTTAGCATCAACGCTATGCATCCTACCGTTTTCTTTTGCCCATAGCTTTCTATTGATAGCTTGTTGCGACGCAATAATTTCTTTAGTGTTCATAGTCGTGGTATAAAGTGTTCGTCATCTCGTAGCATACCGAACACATCGTGTACGATATCCTGAGAATTAATAAGGCTGTTCTCTTGCGCCATCGTTTGGATGCGCTCTGCCCAATCAGCTACGGCAGTAAAGGTTTGCTCAGTCATTTTCAATTGTATCATCGTCTTGGTTTTCTAATCGTCCAATTAATTCATCATGGATTGTGAAGATGGCATCCTTGATTTTACCTTTACCACCCTTGAGTCCGAAGTATTTCTTCACGTCACCTATCTTCCATTGGCGGTTAGGCTTCATGTTGTGGTCTGCATACAGCCTGATGTCACGCTTGGTGAGCATGAGATTGTATAGGCATCGAGGTACGTCATTGCCGTTGACATTCATCGTCGGTCTATCTTCGTCGTGCAACTCCACCCAAAATGGGGCGTTTGCATCTACCCTCTGTAAGAAGGCTTGGGCTTGTTTATCTGTCATCATTGTACTGTAATTTCTTCGATTAATATTTTGATTTGCTCATCGTACTTACCTTCGAAGTAGATGTGTTCGTCGCTCTGGCTGTGTATCTCGCGGATCCCGTCGTGATACGAGGCGAGTAAAGCGTTGAATGTTTCTAAAGCATCGCTTTTGTTAGCGAAGAGTTCTGTTTCGCACTCGTCGAGTAACCAACTGAGTGTATGGACTGCATGTATTTTCATGTGTTAGAGATTTTGAAAGAAAGTAGCGATGGGTGGAATCGAACCACCATCAGCCCTCATGTTCATTGCCATCAAGAATCCCGTGGTAACGGGTGGAAGGAACAGCTGTTGGGTTGATACATCCTTACCCTATCCTCATAGGGGACGTGTCATCGCTATGTATGTTAGTAGAACATATTTAGTAAGGTTTGATAGGTTTCTTCGTTCCCCTCCTTAGGGAAGAAGCTACTCGGTATCGGGTTGAGTAATGCGCTGTGCTTGTACTCTTCGAGAGCCGTTTCGACTGCCTCTTCCTTCGTCGTGGCGTATACGCTGTTCCATCCACCATCTTCGAAGCTGAAGAGGTATTCCCTTCGTGGTGAAGGGGTGATTCGTTCACACTCAGCCTTCAGGAAAGCAAGGTTCTCTTGTGTGAGTACGCTTCCATATTCGTCACGGTGACGGTCGGCGAAGTAGTCAACCTTGTCTTGGTTTTGAGTGACTACCATGTGGTAGGCAATCTTAGGTAGGTAACCGTTAGTATATTTCATGAGAGAGAGATTTTGAGTTGGCAACATTGCCGATACAAAGATAAGACATAGTTTTCCTATTTCCAAATTTAATTTCTAAGCTGCTGATTCTGAAGGGATTACAACTCCATCAACTTGGTCTGAGTAGCACCACTTGCCGTTGTCTAGTGTGAGTACGTAGTTGTCACTCATACTCACTTCGTCTACCTCCGCCCCGTACTTCTCACGGTAGTGTTCCGTCTGTTCGATGGCAATTACGCCTGCTACGCTCTGAGAGTCACGACCGAAGCCCCCTCTATGTAACACTTGCGATCCTACGCGGATTACTCGTGTGTTGGTGAATTTTGTTTTCATATCAGTAAATTTCATTTTCTTTCGCCCATAATTGGTAGTTTTCGAAGGTCATTTCTTCATTGGTGTAGCCGTTGTGTACCATACCACCACCTAAGAAGGTGATGCCGTTGAAGTTTCCTTTTTCTAAGAAGTTCATTTTTTCATGTTATTTAGGATGGATAAAGGGTCGAGGAATCGGTGTAATTCCACGGGTTCAGGCTCTCTGATAGGTAACTCTCCGCGCTTCATCTTGTCGAAGTTCTCCATCAACCATCCGAATTCGTACTCGTCGTAGTTCATTTTGATTCCCATTTGAATTCGTTGTGGTCTTTCTTATCTCGGAAGAAAGCGTATCGAGAATTCCGTTCCCAAATCGTGCGGCAAAGCGTTAGCTTCATCCATTCTCCCGATTGAATTGACTTACCATACAAGTAAAGTTCGTCTTCGTGGTATCTGTTACTCATTTTTCTTGGTCTTTTTCAAAGAGTTCAACATCCTCCGACTCAACCTCCGCAACGCTTACGCTCTGTCGAGCCTTTACGTCATAGTAGGCATCTTCGCCCCGTTCGATACACAAATCAACTGCTTCGTTTCGGGTTTTTACCTGCTGAGAGAGGTCGAAAACTACGTTTTCTTTGCCGTCAACCCAAGTGCCAATACCGACAGCATCGCACTTATGAAGAAGGTTTTCCTTCTCGTCAATCATCCGAGAGTACGTCATCCATATCGCATGGAAAATGTTGTGGTTTAGCATTTCCTTCGGAATCTTTAATTCTAGGCTGACTCCGCCAACCATAAAGCCATCTTCAGGTGGGGCAAAGAAGCATCCATCGGTCGTGAGCATGGTCGATCCTCCGTCCATAAGTGTTTGCCCATAAGCCAGCCTGAGTGCCTCTGTGAACATAAGTTTTTCGTTATCCATAATCATAAGAAAAAGTATTCGAAGTTAAAAGACATATTGGTGCAGAACGCTTCTGCGACCAAGCGACAGCCTTCGTAGTCTTTGATGGAATCAAAGTAGCCGTAGGCATCTATTATCTCATCTTGTGAGAATTCTAGGAAATGGTTATACATAGTATAGAGATTTAGAGGGATTAAAATTAGTGCGGTCTAGGGAGTCGAACCCTATCGTGCTTCTCCCATCCTCCCCCCGTGCACAGGGCTTGGCGAGTAACCGCTGGTTTATACTCTTACAGAGTATCTATAATATCTTCGAGCCTCATTTGCTCGTCGCAAGTGAGTTCGTCCCACTGAGCACAGTTACGGAAAGCATCCATATGTGCCCCGTAGAAGTTGAGGAATTGAACATCGTTGAATAGGGCGTTGATAGCCGCTTGCTTGTTGCCCCGAACGGGGTAGGTACTTGTACCGTGCATAACTGAGAGATTTAGATGCGATAGCTGAATTGCCATCGGCTTGACAAAGATACGGCATTGATTTCGAAAAACCAAATCTAATTTTGTAACCCTAAAGGGTTAATTAAAAGGGTGAGGAGTCTGCATCAGGTGCACCGCTCATCAACGCCTCTGCCTCCAAAGCGCAACGCTCTCGCTCGGCGAGGATCCGTTGGCGGCGGATAGCCTCCTGAGGAGTTTCACCATCGAGAAGTGTAAACACTTCCTTGACAGCCTTGCGCTTCGCTACACTTGGGGGGACGACGATTTCCTTTCGGGGCTCGAAAACAACCGCTTCACCTTCGGTGACTGCATGAACGACCTTCGTTTTGACTACGTCACCAACTTTGTTGGCAGTTGACGTCCTTGCTTGAGCTTGCTCAAGACCCGCAGCACTCGACCGCTTGGGTCGCTTGACGGTCTTGGTTTTCAAAGCAACCTTCGAAGCCTTCGGCTTCCGCTTAGGGGCTGATTTCGTAGCCTTCGGCTTAGATGCCTTACGCTCTGCGGCGTACTTCGCCTTGTTGGCGATAGACCTTTCAGCCTTGGTGAACTTCCGTCCCGTTTCGGGGCAGTGAGTGGGAGTGTATGTGCTCATCACATTGAGATTTTGATTGTCAGCGACGTTGCCGACAGCCCCAAAGGTAAGGCTAACAACTCCATAAAACCTAATTTTCGAAGGGAGAATCTTCCTGCGTCTATCCTGCGCATTATGCGCACCATAGTCCTGCGCCGAAGATTGGCGTGATGCCCGTGTGATGCGCGGAGGGATGCGATCACATACGTGAGCGTGATGCGCGTCATGACCCAGGTGATGCGAGTGTGTGCACCCGTGTGTGAGGTGAGAGCATGACGTGTTAGGTGAGCTGATGGATTGTCCTACGTTGACACTCAACGAGTTACGTCCACTCACTTCAACTGTCACTAGAACTAACGATGGCTAACTCACTAATACTCAAAGGGTTAAGGCTGTTCGAATAAAGCTAGAAGTTAAGCCGAGCTCGCGCGTGATTTGCACCCACGGGGGTACACGGATGCGTTTCGGTTGCGCGTGCGTAGCGTGTATACATATATATTATCCCCAAGATCTGTATTTCTGACATTTTTTTCAATATTCGTTTACGATAATTCGCGTCAAAAACCAGTGATATATCGGCTTAAGAGGCTGTTTATAAGGCTTTTAAGGGTGTTGCTAATTTTTTTTTTACAATCACTTGACTTTTCAGTTTTTTAGTTGTACCTTCGTCGAACAAAGGCGGTGAACGATTTCAACACTACTCAAACCCAAGAAGCTATTTTGGGAAATATACAGAGAACATAAAGCTTATGTGTTGTGAAGAGGCAAAGACTGTCTCTTTTCTTTATTAGTTACAAAAGTGGACACATACATACCCTTCCCCCCCCACATATGTCATACCTTTTTTATTTAACCCTTCCCATGTATGTTTCTCCTTTGGGGATGCAGTTAAAAGGTTTGATCTTTATTGCTTAAATTCGCGTTATGATAACCAAGAAGCGGTATGCGATACGTAACGGGGTAAGACCTGTGAAGAGGAACAGCCTATTTGGTGGAGGGGGATTGTTCGTGGACCAAGAAAGAATAGCCCAACGGGAGCTGCAGCAACAACAGTCTGCTCTTATTGTTGAGGATGAGTCCATTCCTGATCCTGCTATAGAAGCGGCAGTAGCACCACCCCCACCACCTCAAGCATCAGGAGCAGAATTAACGGGCCAGGGTGGTTATGACGAAGCTATTATGGAATCTGGGTCGGACCAAGCGGCAAATAAAATAGTAGACGCTATACCTATTGCTAAGCTCTTCAGAGGTTTAGGTGAGGCTGGCAGCAAGGCAATTATAGGGGATAGCACAGGGGAAGAGAGAAAAAAGAAACAGAAGTGGGCCGCAGCTGTGTTCGCCCCGCATAAATTCATTGCGATGCGTAAAGCAGACAAAGCAGCGGAAGAGAAAAAGAAAAAAGAAGCGGAGGACAACACAGTGGGCACTTATGGTATTGGTGGTAGGGTCAGGGTTGTAAAGAGGAAGTAAACCGATGAAAGCAATAAAGAACCGCGACTATAAAGACGAGTACAAGAAGTTCCAGTCTGGAGGCGTTCAGAAGAAGCGCCGCGCACTCAGGAACAAGAACAGAAGAAGGTTAGAAGCGGGGGGGCGCGTAAGCAAAGGTGATGGAATGGACATCCACCATGTAGGCAATAGTATAAAAGTAATGCCCGCTTCTCAGAACAGGGGTATAGCGGAGAAGTCTAGGCTCCCAGGGTCTAGCAGAAAATAACTATATTTGCGGTATGGCTACACTGAAGTTAAGTATTAAAGAAGAGCTCGTCCTTAACGGGAAGGATCGCGGTAGTGAGAACGTAATCTCTATTGCTGGGGTTACGCAAGTATTTAATAGGATCGTAACCTGTATAGCCAGTCAAGACACTACGATAGCTACTTTTCATCATACAGGTGTTTACAGTAGCGACGGTGCTCTCTTTGTAACTGACTCTAAGTATATCAGGGTCACTAATTTAGACGCTGCTAATGAAGTGGTTCTATCGTTACAGATCGCTGCTGGAGAAGCTAGTGTGGCCAGTGAAACAGCAAGTATCGTACTCGCTGCTGGGCAGAGCTTTTTGATGGGGACAGGGCACGAAAGTATAGCCGTTGGGAGCGACACCACTGTAATTACAGATACGGATGTACACGACTTAGAAAGCATTATAGTGGACCCTAAAGGGAACGCAGTTGACATAGAAGTATTTATAGCAAGCTAATATTATGAGAGCAAAATATAACAAAGGAAAAAGGACAGCTTTGTACGACCTAGTGAATAGGTACGAGCACGGAGGTGTTCACCCTGAAGGCGAGCCAAAGGGAAGGAAGTTCTCTGAATACCACACAGGAGCTACTTTTGAGAAACACCCTCAGATAGATATAGAGCATAAAAAAGTGATGACGGGTAAAGATCAGGATGGAAACCCTATCTATGAAAACGAACCTCAGTTCTTTATCGAAGGCAAACCCGTGTCCAGTGAAGACGCTATGCGTTTTTACGATATGTCACAAGAAGGGGTTCAAGGTGCGAAAAGCTTTAATGATTTCGTGGCAGACTATACCAGACAATACTTTACAGAAGCATATGGCGGGGCGACGGCTCGTGGCCCTCAGCAAACGAGAAGTAGAGTAGCAAAAAAGAAAGAAGCAGGCGTAAAAGGGTTGTTGGAGGCCCTTAACTCCTATAAGGAGGCGCCATCTAATATGAGGTTTGAGGAGTAACCTAGTACTTGTTAATAGTTATCTTAGAAAAACCCAAATCATTCGGTTCTGGAGTGAATAGGGCAACGCATCCGTCTCCTTTTCTTTCTACGTTAATAACATGTCTGTCGAGCTCTTCAGATCCCTCGCATTCTGGGAAGAAATTACAACCTCTAAGTACTACTACAATCTGATCCTCTTTAGAAGAGAGAGGGTATACGGTTAGGAAGTGCTCGTTATTATTAGAAAAAATAACGTGCTCGTTATTATCACGAATTGTAGTTAAGCCGTATAGGTAGTTTCCGTACTGGTCGGATCCTTCAAATGAGTTAGGAGTCACGGAAAGAACAATATGACAAGCTTCTACTTGAGAGTGCATCACTGAACAGGCTGCAAGAGCAAAGATTAAAAGGAGATTTTTCATAATAATTGAATTAATTGGTTTGTTGTATTTTTGGATTCGCTGATCTCAAGGTAAGGCAAACTTTTCGATTATGCAAATTTTTCTTTAACTTTGCTATACTCAATCTACGATTGAAAAAATATTATCATAACCCGTCTATCAAAAGGATTAACCCAGCTTGGGTAGCCGAAAAAAATAAATTTAATGAAGCTAAGCGCAAACCTATCCCTCTCAGAGGTCCTGAAGTCAAATACGGCCAGCCGCCTTGGGCTTGATAATACCGCTGGGGAATGGGAGATCAAGAACCTTAAAGCCGTTGCAGAGAATATCTTCCAGCCGCTTAGAGATTACCTAGGTGTACCTATAGGTGTTACCTCTGGTTATCGGGGGCAACAATTAAACAAAGCTGTCGGGGGCAGCAAATACTCTCAGCATATCATCGGGGAAGCGCTTGACCTGGACGCCGATATGTTCGGTAAGACCACCAATAAAGAGATATTCAATTTCATTAAAGATAACCTAGAGTGGGATCAGATGATCTGGGAATTCGGGGATGACGAGAACCCCGATTGGGTGCATGTCTCGTATAAACGAAGTGGGACGAATAGAAAACAGCTTAAACGTGCCTCTCGCGACGAGAAAGGGACACACTATAAAATCATTTGATTATCTTTGAGGCAATATGAAGTACTATCTTACTACAACGGCTAACGCTAAAGCGATAAGCACCGCGAAAGCAACAGCTGAAGGGTGCGGGCCTGTGACCAAGTACTGGTGGGGATGGATCCCCGATGACCGAGACGCCACTAAATCGGCTCTTTGCTTTAGCGATGACGAGACCGTTTCTTATACTACTGTTGACGCTTTACCCGATGGGTGGCTACCAGCAGATATAGGGGAGTGATGTTAGGATTGGGCAACTCTATAGCACACTCTTCATACGTCTCAGGGGCGGCTCCGAAGTTATTAGACACTTTCG
>Ga0233412_10001914_pt1 | contig 10408 bp, 13 predicted proteins | sample Na_anoxic_4_MG_FD_180667 | JGI IMG/M metagenome (GOLD analysis project Ga0233412, IMG submission 180667) | Seawater microbial communities from Saanich Inlet, British Columbia, Canada - Na_anoxic_4_MG | ecosystem: Environmental > Aquatic > Marine > Inlet | place: Canada: British Columbia... | reverse complement strand
CTATCTGTACTACCTTAGAGGAATACTTTGAGCTTCATGAAAAAGCAAAAGCAGCAGCAGCAGAACCAGCAATTCGAGAATACTTTAATTCAAAATATGTAAGTAACCCTGTGCTCCCTTGGTTAAAACGGGCAGATAGTGATAAATTTTGGAACAGTAGCAGTGGCAAAGTATAAATCTTGGAACAGTAGCAGTGGCAAAGATGGAAGAGGTGAACTTTATTGGTCTAACCGTATACCACTTAAAATACCCTTATAAATATAACTAAAATTGATCTATTTATTTAATACATTTATTGTATATTTCTATTTATTAGTAATTTATACATTGTATGGAAATTGGTAATAATAATAACAATTATCAGGATGATGAAGGAATAGTTGAGTTAATCATTGAACTATTCAGTGAAGATTGTCCAGTGTGTATGACTCATAAATCTATTCCAAGCGCCGACAATTCCTGTTCAAATGGTCATTTTTTATGTAACTCATGTAAAATTAGAATTTTTCAGTCAAATAATATCCAAAATACGTGCCCCATCTGCCGAACACCTATTTATATTAATAATGATGGATTCCATAGAGAACTCAGGAACAACGATTTCGGCATTTCAGGGACTGTTTCCCTTTCCCAACTCGATGATAACTGGGATTAAAATAACATTTTTTATAAAGTTTCACCTCTTAACCACTCTAATTCTAATATTTCATTTGCATCTATTCTATTGATCTGATTATACAATAGCATATCCTCTATTAAATGTCTCATTCTAAATGTTAATCTTATATAAATATTACTTTTTTTTATACTACTATCCCATTTTGGTTCATTATCTTTCTCACAATATGGATATTTACCTGTTAATAAAATATGTACGACTGTACCCAATGACCATATATCACATGCTTTTCCATAAAAACTTGTGTTTACTACCTCTGGTGCTCGGTAGCATTTTGTTCCGACAAAGTCATCTCTTTTCTTCATTCTTGTATTACGTGCAGACAAATTAAAATCACAAATTTTTATATTATCATTACCATCCACTAATATATTTTCTAATTTAATATCACGATGTATGTATCCCAATAAATTGAGATGTTTTAAACCTCTGGCTATTCCAATTATAAATTTACCAACTTTATTCTCTTCTAATATTCCATCTCTTTTTAATAATTCATATAAATCACCCTTTTCGCAATATTCCATTATTATTACATTACTTTTAAGATCCTTCTTTTCAGGTTCAACTACTCTTGATAATACTAAATTATTTGACGGTAATATCATAAGTATTTTTATAATTGTTAACTCTATTTTCAAATATATATTATTTTTATTTTTAATATTCTTATATTTCTTAATTACTATTTTATCACTTGTTTTTACCTTTTTTACTCTTTTAAATAAATATGTATCACAATATTTCCCACTTTCTAATTCATGTAAAAATTTATAGTTCTCTAAATTCTTCGGAAGATATTCGTCAATATATCTTTTTTTAATTGATTTTTGATTAATCATTGTGGAACATAGACACCCCATATATCTATTTATATGCGTTTATTTTTAAATTGTCTACGCTAATACTAAGTGACCCAATGGTCTAGTTGTATGATACTCGCTTTGGGTGTGAGTGTTACCGGATTCGATTCCCGGTTGGATCTTCTTCTGTCTACGTGACAACATACATGTTCTCATGAAAATTGAAAAAATATTTAAAATATTGATTTACTTAATCAAGTATAATACACTATAATGACTTCATTAAATCGAATAAAGAGAGAATTAGAAAAATTTATTAAAGATCCACCTGCGGGATGCAGTGCAGGACCAGTAAATGAAAGTAACTTATTTATATGGAATGCAACTATAATGGGACCAAATGACTCGCCATATGAACATGGTATTTTCTATCTAGAAATATGTTTTCCAAAAGAGTATCCATTTAAGGCACCTATTGTTAAATTTACAACAAAAATTTATCATCCTAACATTAACTCATCTGGTGGTATCTGTTTAGATATACTAAAAGATCAATGGAGTGCGGCACTTACTATATCAAAAGTACTTATCTCAATCTGTTCACTTCTAACAGATCCTAATCCAGATGATCCACTTGTACCAGATATTGCACATTTGTACAAAACAAATCGACAACTATACGAAGATACTGCGCGTGCTTGGACACAATCTTACGCATGCGGTTAGTCTTTTAATGTTACGATTTTTATAAATAATTTATTCTCATATAACATATGGGATGCTGCGGTTCTAGAGATAATCAAAATTTTAAATATAAATGCGATGATATCCTAATTGAAAAAAAACTAGAAATAAAAAAAGAAATTAATGAAAATACTGGTTTTGGTATAATATATTCAGTTGCATGTGCTACAACTAGTATTATAGCAGGTGTTGGGGCACAGCCTGAATTAATTCCTGGTTCTGTTATAACTGGTGTCAGCGGGATTTATTATTTTAATAAAGCTCGTGAACTTAAAGATGATATCTCTGATATCGAAATCGAATTAAATAGAAGAAAAAATACAGAGGTAAAAATTGTTAATATGGGTAATAAAGTTATCCCAATTTAATTAATTAATGAAACTCGTGTCCCTGATCCCGTCAATAATATCTTTCTAAATTTCTTATTATTTGTTACCAATTCTAACATATATGGTCCCTCTGTATATTCTTTTACATATGTATCTATGTCTGAACCACCTAACATCGGTTGTGCTAATGTTATAATTGTATTTTTAAATATTATATCTGTTGTTAATGCACCTTCTACATAATAATTTGCAGGTTTAATACATCTTTCACCAACTAATCTTTTATATCTTTCAACTGTATCATTTAAATTTTTTACTGCAACTACTACTCTTTTAATTCCTTTTACCCCATTGTCATGTTGACTTAATACTCCTCTTCTAAAACTAACTGGTGTATGATCACTTAATATTTGTGGCATACCTCTTTTATTTGACGTTGATACATGCCAAACAACCACTTTTCCATTTGGTTTTAAATAACCCATCTCTTTCACTTCTGAATAACTTAGACCAACCTTATCTAATAATGGAACTATCGTTTTTACATCCTTTACTCTAATTGCATAATCTTTTAATCCATCATTTGATGAAAAATTATCTATATATAATCTTTCACTATTCCTATCTAAATTATGTTTCATTTTATATTCACTTAGTTCACCATCATTTCTCATTGTAGTTATTTTTTCAATTGTTTCTGGCTTATTTGGTGATACTAATTCAAGATGTGTACCATCCTCGAATGTAATCATTGCCATTGATGTTATATCATCTCTTGTTCGACCCATTGATTCAATACAAAATCCACTATCTCTAAACTGCTTTATTACTGTATCCATATTTTGCACAACTAATACTACATTATCTAAATGAGCTTTTCTTGGTTTATATTTTGTATGTAATATTTCAGATGATATTAACAATATTAAACATATTATTACTATAACACAAAATTCTTTCATCTATATTTATTATTAATATTTAAATTTTAATTAGTTGGCTTTCTTATAGAATTTTATTCATATTCAAATATTTCAAATTGTATCTTACTATTTAATATTTATTATCTGATATATATTTTAAACTTATATATATTGAATAAGTATCCCATCTTGAATCATGAATGTTTATATTTTTATCTGGTTTTATTTTAAATGCCCTGTATATTGTTCCACTACTATACTTACTCGTATCTATATTATGATTCTTAAATATATATCTTACATCATAACAATGAATCCTCCATTTTCTATATTTAGACTTTTTACTATCCCCAATAATATCTAAATTTATATCTATTATTTTATAATCATCACCATATGAATATACATCTAATAATTTATTATTATGTTTTGAAAAATTATACAATTTCTCAATTGATCCCTTAATAGATATTCCATCTTTGTTAATTTTATTTTGATTTATTTTTGTTAATCTTTTAAAATATTCAGATAATTTTGGGTTTATTATTGGTTTTACATATATATTTAATCTATCAACTATATTAAAATCTTTATCTACCTTTATTGCAGATATTTGCACTAATTCTGGAAATTTTGTTTTCATATTGTAACCCTTTTCATTTGTTCCTGGCCACGATGTATATTCAGTGTCTAATATTATAAACATATACTTTATACCCCTATTTTATTTTGTTGATCTTTATATTGTTCAACTGCATAATTTGTCACAACTTGTTCCATAAAATATATTCCATTCCAAAATGTTAATATCATCGTACATAAAACCATAAATTTTTGATTCTGTGTAAATGATTCTGTATTCATATTATATGCTATTAATGTTAACACACTATGTGATATACATCCTGGTGCTCTAATCCATAAATTTAAAAAATTATTTATTCTTTTTTGTGTAATTTTATTCATATAATTATTTCTATTTAAAAACATATTAAAATAATTAATTCCCCCTGGTAATCCAGTTAAAAAAAATAGACTATGATTTAATAAAAATCCACCATTTATATTAATTCCAATTGGCAATGCTAATCCACACATTAATATATGGTGTAACCAATCATCAAACAATAATTTGTCATAATAATTTATGATATGATAACTATGTAATGAAAAAGTAATTATGGTTGGATAATAATTTACTGAATAATTTATGAAATTGTTTAAATCCAAATAACTATTTTTTACATCATTTAGACATGCATATGTTATAAACATATTACTTATTCCATGAAGAAAATAATAATTTCCTTTATAATATTTATTTAAAATTTTATCTAATCCACAATATGTGAATGTTAAAAATGAATAAAATAATATACCATTAACTATATTCATCTATATTAAATATACTATTATTTAATATATTTTTATTTTTAAACTATGTTTTATCTATTATATTTTTATCATTTTATCTGATAATTTTATATTCTTATTTAGGTTTAAATGTTGTCCCTCAATTGAAAAATCTGATGGACTCAATATACTCCAATCTGTATCTTGTTTTAATAATCCACATGATGTATAGATATAACCTACTAATGCACTACACCAAAATCTACTTGTTTTTTGTGGTTCATTATCTTTACCCATTATTCCTTCTATCCAATCACTTGGTACTATATCATATGGTTTTTCATATACAATATCATGTATTTCTTTAAGTCTTTCATTACAAAATTTGTCTTCATTACATATAATTCTTCTTAGATAAATATCCCCATCATATTTATTCAGTAATTCTGCTAATGGTGTTATTTGAACACCGAATTTAACTTTTCCATCTTGTGGGTCTTTTGTTCCATTATAACTTGATTCCCATAGATAAGTTCCTTTTAATTTTACATTTAAAAAAGATGGGTCTTTTAATATCATACCCATATGTGTATATTTACTTTTTGTAAAATATTTTATAAAACTATCAAAAATACCAAAGAAACCACCACCTGTATAATCAAATAATATAATATCTCCTGTTTTCATGTTATATTTGTCAATGCTCGACATATATTTTCTATTTAGAAAAAAAAATGAAATATCTAGTTAAAATTAGTATACCAAAATAAGATATATTATTAAAAAATATGGATTATCATATTATTATCAATATTTTACTTAATTATTTTGTAGGAATAGAACAATGGGTTGCTGCTAGAACTCTATGTAAACCGTTAAAAAAAATTGTAGATGAATTAAAGTACGATAAAGAGTGTTTTGGTAGAAAATCCATGTTTAAAATTGGGTTTTGTACTGTTTGCGAAAAACAAATGTCATCTGATGACATAAAATGGCTCAGGTACTGTGCAGAAGTAAATGGTAATTTCAGAATTATTCCTCACTGCAAACATTGGAAATGTCACATGTCTGCTATTTATTCCATGATCGACGATTACAAAACTACTGGTATTCGTATTCTAAGAAAACCTTTTTCTAAAAACAAAAAGTGTGATATACCTAGATCAGATGGATCTGTAACAAAAGGTGATTGTAAGACAAATTTTGTTATCTGGTCAAATATATTACATCAGTATTGTGTATATACTTATTGGGTTGAAAAAGGTGATAAATTGTATAAAGTTGTCCCCCTTAAACATTTTACCTCTGAAAAACCATTGTTATTATTTGAATAAAAATTTAATGCTTAACAAAACTTATAAAACCCTTTTCTGGATCTCCTTTAAAAACACTATTGAATTTTTTAGGTTTTTCTATATATAAATCTATTACTGCATTATGAATGTAACTCTTTTTACATATTGCCGGTGTATGGTGTAATTTCTCTGCTGTATTCTTGATTGACTCTCTTGTTGCCTTTTTTCGATGTGTTATTTTATCTGACATTTGATGTTTTAACAAATCTTTGATAAATTCAACATTAGCTACCCATGTCCTGAAATCTTTTGCTGTAAAATCACCATATTTTTTCAAGAAATTATTAATATCATGTGATGTAATTTTATATATATTGTCTTCTATTTTTACTGAAAAAAAATGGTTTTTACTATGAGATTGTTTATATAATGTTTTTATTATTTTTATTGATGTTGGATCTCTCATTGAACAAACATTTCTCACACCCTTCTTACCTATAAAATCAAATGTAACCTTATTTGAATCTATTTTTACTTTGCTCCTATTAATAGTACTTATCCCAAATGAATTATATGCATTTTTACAACTCTCATTCCCTATTCTGAAATTACATAACAATATTATTCTTAAAACTAATGCAATAATCTTCTCTTTTGACATTTTTTTAGAATTTAAATATTTGGCAATATCTCTCTTTATTTTTGGCAATTTTTCACCAAATTTTGCCATCTTTTCATATTTCTTCTTTGATTGCTTCTCTACCCATTTTGGATTATACAAATATTGCTTTCTTTCTGCATCATCTAATCCTATCGCTAATAATTTCGCATTTTTATTCCCATTTATCATCACATTATGATATGCAGGTGGTATTCTTATTTTATTTATATGCTCTAATGTGTTTTTATCATTGACTTTCCTTCCATTATTATAATAATATGTAAAATTTTTACCATTCTTTCTTCTTACTATATGTTGGTCTTTTTTTACCATCTATATTAATTATAGATATATTAATTATATTTATTGATTTTTATAAATATTAGTATAATTTATTTAAAATTTATTTAAAATTACTAACAATCTCTTCTGTAATATTTTGTGGTATCTCAGTCATGTCTATTATTTTCCTATTTAACTCATATTGTGCTTCCGCATTTGGATATTTTTTATAGACAGATTCCAATGTCTTTTCACCATTTGCTATCTTCAATGCAGTCTTTGGACCACATTTCGGAAAACATTGTGGTATATTATCCGCCTTATCACCCATTAAGATTTTAATCATCAATTCTATTGATGATTCATGTTTTGGATTAATCTCAACAATTTTACTATTATGAAACTTTATCTGCTGTGTATATTCATCGTGTAATTGATAGTAATCTGCATCTGATGCTATAATATAAAACATCTCTTCTGGCTTATCTTGACGAAAATGTTTAAATGCTACTGCAACTATATCATCAGCCTCTGCACACGAATGTTCTACTTGTATTAAATTATTTTCCTCAATAATTTTAGGTAACATTTCTGTATATGTATAATTAAATACACCTTTCCCTGCAAAGTTTGTGTAATCCCTATTTGCTTTATAGTCTGGAAATAAACTCTTTCTCCAGATATCCTTCCTATGACAATCTTTTGCTACTAGTATTTGATGCTCTGATAATTTGTATTTCTTAATAAATTTTAACATTGGTGTCCAATATGTGGCATTATATCTTTCCATAAATAGTTCATTGGTAGACCAATCTTCTGGTTCTTCCACATCTTTGTGTGCAAATCCGAACCACCTTACTATGGAAAAGTACCTATAAAATGTATAATAACTTATGTCTAAAAATATCATATATAATATTATTTGTAATATTATCTATAAGATCTCACTTTATATATCTATATTATATTCAATTTTTTATCTATTTTAATTATATGAATAAAATATTATTAATACTTATTTTTATAATATCTATTTTTGGATTTATAAGAAGTATTTTGAAAAAAAAAAGAATAAATATTAACAATAAATGGACAATTATCTCTATTGATTCTATCCTTATTACAACATTAATTCTTATAATGTCATATCATATCATCGGTCCAGAAGAAATGATAAAGGATGTTAAAAACTTTAATTTTGATACTTGGGTTCTTACTATATCAATATCAGTTCTTATTGTTATTAGTGTATTTAGTAGATATTATCTATTAGATAACTATGAAATATCAAAATTTAAACCAATTCTAATTGCATTAAGAACTATATTTATCGTTATTATGGGATATTTAATATTTGATGAAAAAATAACAAGAAACAAAATTATTGGTTGCCTTTTTATTTTATTAGGTATCTATTTTATTTCTTATTAACCAATCTTTACTAATTTAATGATTTTACTCTAATTCATTATCATGCATTAGATTCCATACTTTTAAACTATTTTCCCTTCCCAATCTCTGTGCCCTTCCTACAATCTGGTTCTTTAAATTTTGGTCCACTTTATGATATATTATTATATCTGTTGTCTTCTCTAAATTTAAACCACTCCCAAAAAAATTTGAATTTAACATTAATATATTGATATCATCTGTATTATATTTATCTATTGTCTTATTTATTGTATTATATGTTCCCTGTAATCTTTTGTATTTTATTCTATATTTATCTAAATTTATTGATAATTTATCAAATGATGCTTGATAATTTGAAAATATTAAAAATTTTTTATTTTTATCCTCTAATATAATTTTCATAATTGTATCATCCTTATCTTTTAATTCATTTTCTTTATCTTCACTATCTATATCTTTGTATTTTTTATCATTATCCATTATAACTAATTTATTAGCTGTTAATTTATCATCTCTACACATTGGACATATACATTTTTTAGTATAGTTAATATTAGTTGTTATACATTTAAAACAAAATACATTCTGACAACACTTAGTATATGTTGGCTCTTTTGGTTCCTCTTGACAGATAGGACAAATCTTACTCTCTTTTATTCTAATATGTACATTATTTATTTTTAATTCTAATTTCTCTATCTTTTTATTTATCTCATCTAGTACTTTTTTCTTATTTATTTCAGAACTATATGTAAATTTTTCCTTAGCTTCTTTCTCTATCTTTTTATTACTTAATTCAATAAATAATTTAGTACACAATACCTCTATAATTCCTTCGCTGTCTGATGTACTACAATTTAATCTATTAATTGCACTTTTAATATCACCAGCATTGATCATATTCATTGTTTCATTATCTACTAGTCCTGTTAATAATCCTATTGTATGTGGGGATTTACATAAAATATTATTCTCTATAATCATTGGTAAATTAAATGATTTATCAATAAAATCATCATTATTTTTAAAAAATATATTATTTCTATATTTAAATGAAGAAAGTAATACAAATGTATCTCTTATAAAACCAGTATGTTTTACACCACATACTCTTTTCCAACCACATATAAAACGACCGTCATCCAAATATGTTTTTGTTCTTACATAATGACCATTTGGAACCATTAAATTCTGATAAGATGCCGTCACAAACCAATAATGTGATGCTTTAATTTCAGTACACCTTGGTATTCTTATTGTATCTGCTTCATCAAATATTAGCCTTGATACCGTATAATCATTAAATATTGGTGAAACTTTATTATATTGTGTTGATGATATTAATAATATATCAAAATCTTTTAATATATCTATTAAATCTACTAAAATATGTGCTTTTCTATATACTGAATAGCTCTTTAATGTTGTATTTTCTTCTATATAAGTTTTCCATTGCTTTAATATTGAATGTGGTACTACAATTATATTTAGCGGTATATAATTATTTTCATTTAATGAATGTTTAGTAATTAGAGGTGAAGCCTCATATTCTATTATTTTTTTTGGATACTCTAATTTAGGTTTATCTGCTATTATTCCTAATACAACATATGATTTACCAGATCCAACTTTATCACATATTACTGATAATCTACTTTTGAATTCCTTATTTTTACCAACTTTAATTGAATTATTATTTTCTAAAAATCTTGAATAATTAATTAATGCTAATTGATGAGGTTTTAATTGTATTTTTATTTTTTTAGATTGGTCTGATAAATCACTATTTTCATCTAGTACTTTTATTCCTAATAAACTATTACTTAATGAATACATATAATATTATATACTATTCTTTTTCTTTTATATATTTTTCTTTTACAATTTATTTGTATATTATATATATATTATATATATTATAATTAC
>Ga0233412_10001912_pt1 | contig 10415 bp, 6 predicted proteins | sample Na_anoxic_4_MG_FD_180667 | JGI IMG/M metagenome (GOLD analysis project Ga0233412, IMG submission 180667) | Seawater microbial communities from Saanich Inlet, British Columbia, Canada - Na_anoxic_4_MG | ecosystem: Environmental > Aquatic > Marine > Inlet | place: Canada: British Columbia... | reverse complement strand
ATTCCCGGTCCTTCGCCAAGGCACACGATATGGCTGATACTGGTACAGCCTTGCAGTGCGGTTATGACATCGGCAGCCATACAGGCAGCCAGTTGTGCGCATTGTTCGGCCGTCAGGGTTGTGCCCAGCCGGCTTTTGGCTCTGGCGAAATCCTTGATCGGCACGAGGGCCCAGATTGTTGATTTATCTAGCAATTATTTATTTCTGTATAGTTTGTTCTGCGTGGCCTGAGTCAATTGATCGGGCAAATTCCAGCGTTTCACGCGCCAGCCTGATCTTGTCCTCGAGCGATTGCATGATTGTGTCGTAAATCCCTACCGACAGGCCCGGTTTTTCTACTTCAGAGACCATTTCACGGTCGCACTCGTCCACAATAAATCCATCGAGCAGGTCGGCATAATGCTGGGAAACTGCTGCGGAGGAGGGTTTGGTGCCCAGTTCATTCATGATCTTGGCCGTGGGCCCTTTGATGGCGGCGCCGCCAACAATGGGTGAGATGGCGACGATTGGCGCCGTGGCGGCGTGCAGTGCGGCCCGCATGCCGGGTACGGCCAGAATAGGATCGATCGACAGGTAAGGATTTGATGGCGCAATAATGATTGCCGCCAGGTCAGGATCACTCAATGCAGCGAGAATGGCGGGAGTAAGTGTGGCGTTTTCAGCGCCACTGAATTCTATTTCTCTGACAACCGGCTCGGCACGCTCGCGCACAAAATAGTGTTGAAAGTTGAGGCGTCCCTGATCGGTGACGACCTGCGTGCGGACCGGTTTATCAGACATCGGTAGGATTTGAATTTGAATGGAAAGTTGTGAACACAGCGTTTGTGTCACTTCGGTCAGGGTTGAATGTTTTCTCAGCAATTGTTTACGCAGGAGGTGGGTGGCCAGGTCCTGGTCACCGATGCGAAACCATGTGGCTGCACCGTGGCGTTCGAGTGCTTGCATGTATTCCCATGTCTCGTCACGATAACCCCAACCGGTTTCCGGGTTAACTTCGCCGGCCAGCGTATACATCAGCGTGTCAAGATCAGGACAGATTGGCAGGCTGAGGTGCCAAAAATCATCACCCGTATTAACAATGGCGGTCAGTTGTGAGTCGTCGAGTATCCGGCTCAGGCCAAGGACCAGCTTTGCCCCGCCGACACCGCCGGTCAGTGCGACGAAATTGCCTTTGATGGCGTTCACGTGAACAGATTTTCGTTGGCGGTTCGTACGATGGTTTTAGCTGATTGCGTTGATTCACCAGCCTGCAGGCCGCGTACCAGTACCAGTGGGATGGCTTCGGCACCTTCGCCCATGATCAGTGTCGCGGCCCCGGCGATACAGTCTGCCGTTGCCACTTCGGCGACCTGCATGACGCGACCGAACATGTCCGGTAAACCGCGCTGATCATTCAACGTTTCGAAACCAGCACAGCCGATGGCAATACCGGTTGTTCCCAGTCGCCATGGTCGCCCGACGCTGTCGGTGATAACGATGCCGAGACGAACGCCAAAGTGGGCATCAAGTGTTGCTTTGAGTTGTTGTGCTGATTCATCCGGATCATCGGGCAGGAGCAGTACCACATCTTCATCATCAGTGACATTCGACCGGTCGATGCCGGCATTGGCCAGCACAATGCCGAGTCGGTGTTCGACAATGAGCACGGTGGAGGTGTCACGCACGATACGCTTTGATTCGTGCAGAATCAGTTCGGCAATCCGCGGGTCCTTCTCCTTGCTATAGGCAAGCTTGCGCGCTTCGGTCGACGGTTCGATGTCTTTCAAATCAACCAGGCAACCTTCGGCTTTGGACACAATTTTTTGTGCGAGTGCGACGATATCGCCGTCTTGCGGCACCAGCCCCGCCTTATCGAGATGCTCGATAATGACTGCGGCAAGGTCACAGCCCGGCTCTATTAGCGGTAGCCCGGATACCGGGAAAAAGGATAGCGCCGGTGTCGGCATCAGCGGGTCCGTATCAGGTTGTGGGAATTCCGGTCATGCGAATGCCTGCGTGACTACCGGGATAACGTTTATTGATGAAAATCAGCACCGATGTCAGCGCTTCCATGGCAGCGGAGTTGGCCAGCGGCCCGGCATGCCAGGCATTGAATTTCGCCTGTTCGGCCAGCTGTATGACAATTTCGCGAGCTGCAAGCTTGTCGCCTGCGACCAGCACATCGCAAGCCATCTCGGCATCGGATGCCATCAGGTCAGCCGCGACATTCTGGAATGCGGACACCACCATAACGTCTTCGCCAACAATTTGCTGCGCAATTATGGCCGCGCAGCCTTCAGCAGGCATTTGCACGCGCGCAACTTTTGGCGGAACCAGCGGTACGGTTGTATCGACAAGAATTTTTCCGGCGAGCTCGCCGCGAATATCTTCCAGTGTTGGGCGCTGGTGTGCGAACGGCACGGTCAGCACAACAATATCGCCAGCTGCTGCTGCCGCGCGATTCTGCAAGCCTTCGATGGCCGCATCCGGTAGCTCGTTATTAAGTGTGGTTGCGGCATCGATGGCTTTTTCCGCCTTGCGAGAGCCGATAACAACCTGATAGCCGGCCTTGGCCCAGCGTCTGGCCAGACCGGTGCCGAGTGCGCCGGTGCCGCCAATGAGGCTGATGGTCTTGATGTCAGTAGATAGTTCCATATTTGTATGAGTACATTCGGTCAATGAGGAGCAATGGTATCCCGACCACCTGCAGCCGTCCAAATTATGGTCATTTACCTCGTTCGGGGCTGCATCAGGTGGCCGCGGCCCCTGCACCTGATGCAGAATATAGGTTCCGGCCTTGGCCGGACACGAACGGCGACAAAAAGAAGCGTCGGCACCTCCGGGAACAGCCCTGGTCCTGAAGCTTATTGATGAGATTCCCTCGTTTAATTACGGGCGGGGTTGGAGACAGGTATGGAGATATATAAAGAGTTCATGTTTGAAGCGGCACATTTGTTGCCGAACGTTCCACCGGGTCATAAATGTTCCCGGTTACATGGGCATTCGTGGAAGGGCGTGATTTATGTTGCTGGTGAGATCGAAGCAGAATCCGGTTGGGTCATGGATTACGGTGACATCAAGAAAGTATTCGCACCGGTGTATGAGCAACTCGATCATCATTATTTAAATGACATACCGGGTCTTGAAAATCCGACCAGTGAAGTGCTGGCAATCTGGATATGGGAGCAACTGAAACCGGTTTTGCCGCAGTTATCGCAAGTCGTTATTAATGAGACCTGTACTTCAGGCTGTATTTATCGGGGTCCGGATGAGTAATGAGCAGCATGAGGGGTTCATGCTTGCAGCGCTTGAAGCAGCGCGTCGCGGCATGCTCGCCGGTGAGCCACCGGTTGGCGCGTGCCTGGTTGTGGATGGAAAGATTGTCACAACGTTGAGTAATGCCGTAATTGGTGAGCTTGATATTACTGCACATGCAGAAATGCGCGTGATTCGTGAAGCCTGCCGGCAATTACGTCGGCTGGATTTAAGTGGCTGTACGTTATACGTGACAGTCGAGCCGTGCCGAATGTGTCAGGCGGCTTGTCACTATGCAGGAATTACTGAAATTATTTTTGGTGCCGCAATTAATGATATGCAGGTCGTCACCGGCAACGAACTGGATGGCGATACGCCTGTATCTGCATCGTTAACTCTGCAAGGCGGGTGTCTCGCGGCAGAAAGTCGTGCCCTGATCACGACCTGGTCTGACGGTCACCGGGCCAGCTGATGACCAGCCAGTACGATGCGATTGCAGAGCAATACCGACGATCCAAATCGTCACCACTGCGCACGTACATCGAGGCCCATACCTTTTTAACCCTCATTGGTGATATCCGCGGTAAACGCGTGTTGGATCTGGCCTGTGGTGAAGGTTTTTATTCACGCCGCTTAAAGTCACTCGGTGCCGCCAGTGTCATGGGTGTCGATATTTCTACAGCAATGATTCACCTGGCTGAACAACAGGAACGCGACAACCCACAGGGAATTGAATACGTTTGTGCCGACGTGTGTGAGCTTGGCGATCTCGGTCAGTTCGATATTGTGGTGGCAGCGTACCTGCTGCACTACGCACCGAACGTTGCTGACCTGACACGCATGTGCCGCAATGTCAGGCAGCATTTGCCCGCTGGAGGGCGTTTCGTATCACTCAATGAAAATCCGAATCAATCAGCCGAAAGTTATAGCGGTTATGAGCAATACGGTTTTAACAAGACGGTAGACAAGCCCAGAATAGATGGTTCGCAGATTACATACTTTATGGTTGCCGGCCATGAATTGTTTGAATTTCATGCGCACCATTTTTCCTGCCAGACTTATGAACGTACCTTGACCGATGCTGGTTTTAATCAAATTCAATGGCAGCCACTGGCGCTCGATCCGGTCGGTGTCGATGCACATGGCGCTGCATACTGGCAGGAATATCTCGATAATCCACCGATCATCGGCCTTGAGTGTCGGGTGTAGGCATGCTGCTGCATGAGTCATTTGAGAGTCACGCCGCACGCCGGCCCTATGCGGTTGCATTAACGCTTGCCGACGGTCTGGGTGAGCGCCACCTGACTTACGGTGAATTGAATACGCTGGCCAATCAATTCGCACACACATTAATTGAGTTGGGTGTTGCGAGCGAAGTTCGTGTTGGTTTGCACTTGCCACCGAGTGTGGAGTTGATTGCCGCAATGCTGGGCATCATGAAAGCCGGCGGGGCCTATGTGCCGCTTGATCCCGGCCTGCCTGCCAACCGACTGGCTCAGATCCTGGAGTTGGCTGAGCCCACTGTCATCATCACGCAGCGCGCAACCGCTGCAGAACTGCCCGGACATTCGGCGCGCTACCTGTATGCCGATAACGATGCGCCTGGCAATAAACAAGAGACAGCACATTGCAACGATCCACGTATACCCGTGACAGCGGATGACTTGTGTTACGTCATGTTTACCTCTGGTTCTACCGGTTCGCCTAAAGGGGTCATGGTTACGCACGGTAATCTCACCCCTTTGTTTGACGATATCGGCCTGCAACTTGAAATTAATGCTGACGATGTCTGGACGGCATTTCATCCATTCTCATTCGGTTACTCGGTCTGGGAAATCTGGGGTGCGTTGCGCCATGGCGGTCGACTCGTCATCGTACCGCCACAATTACGCACTGATCCCGTGCATTTATTTGAGCTGGTACGTGAACAGCAGGTAACGATTGTTAGCCAGACACCATCAGCATTCCGGCAAAACTTGTTAGCCGATGTGTTTATCTCAGATTATGGCCAGGGTCTTGCCGGCACGGCAATACGCTGCGTCGTATTAAGTGGTGAAGCCGTTGATGCGCGTGCACTGCAAAAATGGTTTGCACAACACAATGATGTTAAGCCGCGTCTCATCAATACGTATGCAATTACCGAGACAGCCGGGCAACTGACCTTCGCAACAATTGAAGCGAATAACTGTGATGCGAAAAATGCTGACGTAGGTCGACCGTTGGCGCATGCCGAGCTGGCGATTGTTGATGCGGACTGTCTGCCTGTAGCGAGCGGGCAGGCCGGTGAGCTATGGGTTGGCGGAGCTTCGGTCGCGCGGGGTTATATCGGCCTGGTAAAACAAACCGGGGAGCGGTTTGTCAGCTGCACTTTGGCCGGGCACCAGGCACAACGATGGTATAGAACCGGTGACCGGGCATGCCTGACAGCACAGGGTACGCTTGAGTTTCTCGGCCGTACCGATGAGCAGGTCAAGTTACGCGGCTACCGGATTGAACTGGGTGAGATTGCAGCCGTATTGCGTGAGCATCCGGCGATTGATGCGGCGGCTGTCGCATTGCGTGCCGATCAGGGCGGTGAGCCGCGGCTGGTTGGCTATGTGGTGCCGCATGATGCACAGCGGGCGAGCGAGGCATCTGCACGGGCCGAATTCTGGCCATCGGTTGGGCCGTATCAGTTGTATGACGAATTTCTCTATGACCTGATGAGTTCGGAAGCCGAGCGACTCGCCAGTTACCGCGAAGCTTTTAACCAGTCGGTGCGTGGCAAGATTGTGCTCGATATCGGCACCGGCGAGCATGCATTGCTGGCGCGTATGTGTATTGAAGCCGGTGCACATAAAGTTTATGCCATAGAGATCCTTGCAGAGGCGTATCACAAGGCGCAAGCATTGGTGCAGGCGCAGGGACTCGCAGATCGAATTATTGTTATGCACGGTGACATCGCAGCGCTTGATTTACCTGAGCGTGTCGATGTCTGCACGCAGGGCATTATTGGCAACATCGGCAGCGCCGATGGCATCGTGTCCATCTGGAACAATGCACGGCGCCATTTTGCGCCTGACTGTATACCGGTTCCGGCACGTTGCCGAACCATGATTGCCGCGGTTGAATTGCCGCAGGACCTTATCGCCGCTCCGGCTTTCAGTCCAATCGCAAATCAGTATGCCGAGCAGGTATTCGAGCAGTGTGGCCGGCGTTTTGATGTGCGGTTGTGTGTCAGTGATCTGCCCGAAGAGGCGATTATTTCTACGGCGCATGTCTTTGAAGATCTTGACTTCACTACTGAGCTTGCCGCTGCATCACGTGATACTGCGCAGATGACCGTCGCGCGTGATGCACGCCTTGACGGTTATCTTGTCTGGACGGTTGTTACGACGGGTAGTGGCGCAGTCGATGTAGATTATCGACGTACGCAACGCGCCTGGTTGCCGGTATTTTTCCCGTTGGGTGAAACCGGTGATCAATTTGGGGTGCCGGTGTGCGAACGCGATACGGTCAACGTTGATTGGTCCGTCATCAGTAGTGCAACCCTGCATCCTGATTATCACATTGTCACAACGGTTACGGCTGATGATGAGTCACAGTCGACCTATGAGTATCTGTCGCGTGTTGATGAAACGAAGCTCAACAGCACGCCATTACACCGGGCATTGTGGAGCGGTGCAGTCAATTTACCGACAGATATATCACCTGAATCCTTGCAGCACTGGCTGGTGCAACGCCTGCCGGAATACATGGTGCCGACAGCATGGGTCGAGCTGGAGCAATTACCGCTGACTAGTAATCACAAACTTGACCGACAGGCACTGCCGGAGCCGATGCGACGTTCTTCCGCACCGAGTGAACCTGCACGTGATGCACTTGAGCGAGACCTGGTGGCACTGTGGAAGGATATGCTGAGTGTTGACAGCATGGGTATTCACGACAATTTCTTCGATCTCGGTGGTGATTCAATATCTGCAGTGCGTATGACAAGTGCATTGCAACGCCTGCTGGATGATGCCGTCATGCTCATCGCGCTATTTGATGCGCCGACTGTTGCCGGTCTCGGTCAATACCTGCGTAAGCATCACGATGGGGCAGTTTCCGCACGATACTCGACGGATACGCAGGAAACAGATAACTCCGGTGCAGAAGTTGTGTGTGATGGTGGGGATCAGGATGCTCCGCTGTCATTCCAGCAACAGAGTTTCTGGGTTCTGAATCAGTTATATCCGTCGATGACCGGGTCGAATGAGCAATTCGTCATCCCGCTGGAGGGGCAGGTTGATCATAAACGGCTTGAGTCAGCGTGGAATACGGTGCTGGAACGTCATGAGATTCTACGCACAGTATTTCGTGAGACCGATAGCGGTGTCAGGCAGGTTGTATTGCCGTACCGGCCGGTATCATTACCGGTTACTTCATTAAATGGACCTGATAGTAAAGAGCAATTTTTTACCGCTGCCCAGGATGCAATTGTTGCCAGTTATATTTTGTCCGATGGCCCGTTAATCGCGGCTCATCTGTTTAATCTGTCGTCACAGCGCTCAAAGTTGTTGGTCAACGCCCATCACATCATCGCTGATGGGCTGTCGATACGAATTATTCGTGATGAACTCGCTGCTTTGTATGCATGCTCTGTTCAAAGTGATGGCGGTCAGCTTTCGCAGCCGGCAATACAGTACCGTGAATACTCTATTCATCAGCGTGCCGAGTCTCACGGTGATGGCTGGGAGCGTAGCCTGGATTTCTGGCGTAATGCATTGCAGGATGCGCCGCAACGCACGGCATTGCCGTCAAGGATCATTGCTGCCCCTGACGATCAGTGGCACGGGCAGCAGCGCAGGATCGGGTTTGTTATTGATGTTGCCACTGCAGAGGGTCTGCGTGCCTTATCGCGCCACTCAAGTGCAACCTTGTTCATGACCCTGCTGGCTGCCTTTCGTATTTTGCTGACACGCTACTCCGGCCAGGAAGATATTGTGATCGGATCGCCGGTGACATCGCGTGATGCTGATGCGACACGCGATATGGTTGGCTGTCTCGTCAATAACGTTGTATTTCGCAACTCGATATCCGCTAAAGACTCCTTCAGTGAAGTGCTCGGGCAGGAGCGGGCAGCGGTACTGGCAGCATTGCAACATTCCGATGTGCCGTTCGAGCGTGTCGTTGAAACGCTGCATCCGCGTCGTCGCTTTGGTGAGCATCCGTTATTTCAGATTTTGTTTCTGTACGAAGATGCATTTGCACGCAGTCAGTCCGGTGGCGAGTTGCAGTTTGGACTGGAGACATTGAACACATCGCGTAGTTCTTACTGGGATATTGAGTTCTCGGTTTCAGATTATGGAGCCGATGGCGTAATTCGTGGCTATATGGGTTACTCGACATCACGTTTTGACGATACATTTGCTGCATCACTGCCGGCGCATTACATCAGGTTGTTGCGTGGGTTTTTGGGTGAACCTGAAGCGCCTGTTAGTAGTCATGCACTGCTTGAGATGGAACAACGTTGCAAGATGCTCGTTGATTGGAATGCTACGCAACACGACTGGTCAGGCCCGGATAAGTTACATGAACGATTTTCTGTACAAGCTGAGCGCAGTCCCGATTCAATTGCATTGTGCGTAGATGACGGCCAGCCACTGAGTTATCGTGAGCTGGCTGCACGTGTAGACAAACTTGCCGGAACACTCAGTGCGCACGGTATCGGTTCAGGTGACCTGGTGGGTATTGGTGTCGGACGTTCCGTTGAACTGGTCATCGGTATCATCGCGACGCTGAAAACCGGTGCGGCTTATGTGCCTCTCGATCCGGCCTATCCATCGTTGCGACTGCAGTTTATCGTCGCGCAAACAGGTTTGCACATGATCCTTGCCGATGCACGCCTGCCGCGTTCCGTAAGCGGTACGCTCGACACGATTCGCCTTGATGAGATGGATTGGGCGAAAACTAACAAGGCGGTATTGTCATCATGCGCATTAGAAAGTGAAGTGCTTTCTAATGCGCATGATGACAATACCGCCTATGTTTTATATACATCCGGATCGACTGGCACGCCAAAAGGTGTCATCGGCTTGCATAGCGGGGCCGTCAACCGTTGCGAATGGATGTGGCATGAATATGGTTTCGCTGTCGATGATGTATTTTGTTTGCGCACCAGCCCAAATTTTGTTGACTCATTGTGGGAAATATTTGGTCCACTGACACATGGTGCTGCACTACGAATAATCTCTGATGCCGATGTCAGTGACCCGCTGCGGCTGGTCGAACAGCTTGCAATACCGGTTGCCGGCAAGGCGGTTAGTCATATTGTCGTTGTGCCGTCATTGCTAAGTGCAATGCTCGATATCGATGCGCAACTTGGCCGCAGGCTGCCGGATTTGCAGTCCTGGATTACCAGTGGTGAGCCGTTACAGCCTGATTTGTTGCGCCGTTTTCGTCGTGCCTGCCCTGGCGTAAGGTTATTGAACACCTACGGCACATCAGAAACCTGGGATGCAACTTGTTTCGATACATCATCGTGGCATGAGGATGAAACAATCGTGCCGATCGGCAGGCCGATCAGTAATGTGCGTACACATATTCTCGATACATTGTTGCAGCCGGTCCCGGCAGGTGTAGTTGGGGAGTTGTATATCGGTGGTGCGGGTCTCGGTGCCGGCTATCTGAATAATTCTGATCTAAATGCTACGCAATTTGTATCAGATCCATTTGCGGCACACGATACGCACTGCAAGTTGTATCGAACCGGTGATCTTGCACGTTATCGCATGGACGGGCAGATCGAATGTCTTGGGCGTGCGGATCGACAGATTAAATTACGTGGCTTTCGCATTGAACCGGATGAAATTGCCTCAGTGTTACGTGACCATCCGGGTGTGAGTGAGGCTTGTGTCAAGCTGGGGCAGCAACCCGGCGGTGAGCCGACATTAGTTGCTTATTGGCAGCCTGCCGATGCTGGTTTCGCCGCTGAATATATCGGTCCCACAGAAGTATTGCGTCGTTTTCTCAAGACACGCTTGCCCGCATTCATGTTGCCCGCTGCACTGATTGAGATTGAGCAAATGCCGTTGATGCCAAACGGCAAAATTGATCATCAGGCGTTACCGGATCTTGCTTCAACAGACACTGATGATCAGCATCGTACGGTTCCGTTTGTTGCGCCGGGTACTGAGACCGAGCGTGCTGTTGCAGTGTTG
>Ga0233412_10001911_pt1 | contig 10419 bp, 12 predicted proteins | sample Na_anoxic_4_MG_FD_180667 | JGI IMG/M metagenome (GOLD analysis project Ga0233412, IMG submission 180667) | Seawater microbial communities from Saanich Inlet, British Columbia, Canada - Na_anoxic_4_MG | ecosystem: Environmental > Aquatic > Marine > Inlet | place: Canada: British Columbia... | reverse complement strand
GCTGTCGCCGTACGCCGAGCAGTACTTCTCGTAGTCCTCCCCCTTGTGGTACAGGTTGAGCGGCGCCAAGACCCCGGCGTGCTGCCGCATGAGCAGCGCCGCCCCGCCCCGCAGGTCGGTAACGACTTGCGGGGCCGCCTTCCAGCCGGTGACCGTTGGCTGGACGGTGGCGGCCAGCGAGTGGAGCAAGCAGTCGCCGTCAGCGCTTGTGGTGGAAGGTACGACCCCGGCCTTGTCCCAGAAGGGGTGGCTGGCCGGTGCGGCCGCTGTCAGGAACATGCAGGGGTAATGAATGGGACTGGCGGCGGCGGCGGCGGGCCCCTTGGTAGGCGCAAAGGACTTTTTTTTTCGCCTCACGAAGCTGACCCGTGACAGCCATGCTGTCCAACCACCACATTGACCACATGAAGGTGAGCCGAGCGGTGACGTGTGGGACCCATGTGTTGCCCTCGCTGGTGACGGTGTGTCGCAAGCGGGGGCTGCCGACCGAAGGCGGCGCCGTGCAGCTGAAGAAGCGTCTGAGGGAGGATCGCTCGCAGGAGCTGCTGCGCTGCCCGGTGTGTTATGAGAAGCCGTGCCAGGAGGATATTGTGGTGGTGTGCGGCGAGGGCCACCACATGTGCTTTGGCTGCCTGATGCAGCTGCGCAAGGCCGCCTGCCCGCAGTGCGCCGCCCCGCTGCGGCCCGCCGCCCCGGGGCAGCTGCTGCGGCAGCTGCTGGAGTACGAATGTGTGGTCTCCAACACGGCGCCGCTGCTGCCCCTGTACCGGACAATTATGTCGTGTTGTTTTCCGAAAGACTGCGTATGGTCCTTTGCGGCCATCCGGCGCTTCGGCTTGTTGATGGCCACGGCGGAGGGGCGCAAGTCGGTCCACCAGTGCGCCCTGTCGATCCAGGCGACCGACGCCACCCGGCGGTGCTTGGAGGAGGCGGTGCGGAAAGTGCAGCGCCGGGTCCAGGTGTCGAGTGAGTCGTCATCGTCCGATTCGACAGAATCAGACGATGATTAAAATCTGCGGCAAGGAATGAACTCGAGAAATGGCATATGCCAAGTACAACTCTCCGTGGAATTGCGGGCAATGTGCCGGGGCCATCCTGTCCACACCCAATTATGCGAGAGACGACTCCGCCCGGCAGCGCCGTCTGTATTGGGACACCTACATGAGTGACTACACCAGCTTCAACGCCGAGTACTGCATGGTCCGCTTCAAAAAACCGTGGTGGGAAACCTCGCTCTGCTATGCCATCGACAACAACACGTGGGCCATGATGCGCTTGACGCTGAACAGTAACGAAACAACAAACAGCCCGGGCACCTCGGGGTGCACCTGCCAGCTGGCGCAGCAGGACCTGCTGGTCGGCCTCACCAACCAGCAGAACAGCGTGGGCGGCACCTGCGTCTTCAACTCGGCGACGCCCTTGACGGGCGGCCCCTGGCCGCAGGTGCAGATCAGCAGCCGGGAGCGCCGCCGCCAGCTGGACGAGCTGATCGCACAGGCCCAAACAGTCGCCCGCTTGATGCAGGCGGTCGCCCAGCGGACGGGCATGCCGGCGGCCCAGACGATGGAGCCCAGCCTGCGCACCATGTCCGTGCAGCAGAGCCAAGGGTTTCTGTCCACCTACAGCATCAGCGATGGGCTGTACACGCAGTACCCTCAGACGACTTATCAGACGATACTTCAGCTTACTGCCAATGGCAGCAGTGACGAGGAGGTGTATGGTACACTTTCGCAGCCCAGCACGGCGTATCAGTACTGCTCCGTTCAATATTCCGAACTTCTCTCCACCTTTTGCAACAGCGCCGCTACACCGTACATTCGGTTACCGAATCCAGACACCTCGGCCCAGGCGCTCGACATTGTGCTGATTTCCAGCCACCAGCAATGTCGGAATTTCAGCACCCATCCGATCGCTACCGTCACCCAGTACCTGTACTTCAACCAGAGCTATACCGACACCGCCCGCACACAGGTATACGGTCTTGTCCAGATCGACGGGAATGAGGCATCCCTTGAAGTTATGCAAAAGGTGCAGTGTTTCAAGTACGCAACACCTCCGTCTTCCCCCTCGCCCCCCTGTGAGACGTGTACGGAGACGTGCAACTGCACACCCATACCATTAAATAACTACTACGACGTCATAAACTGCATTACGTGCGAGGAGCACCCCACCGAGTTTTCGTTTCGACCCTTCCTGGGCGCCCCGACCTGCGGGGGGGGCGAGCCACCTTGTACACACATTTTCTTCCCGCAGGGGTACCTGACTACCATCGCACGGAAGGGGCTGCTGGTGTCGCTCCGCTTGGGGTTAGCACCAGGCGCCCAGGAGCTGCTGATGAGCGAGCTCCCCACCGTCGGCCACCAGCGGCTCGCCACGCAGTTTACCTACACCTTCCAGCAGCCGTGCCTCGCCGGAACGCAGCTGCTGCTCACGCCAGAGGTCAGCAGCGGCGAGCACCAGGCCGATCAGTACCGGCAGTTCTACTGCGAACCGTCTGTGATGCCCATGAATGTCATGCTCTACAGCGGCGACAACCTGCAGGAGGCTTTGGCGGAGTGCTGCGAAGGCGACAACTGCGCCACCCCCTGCTCCTGCATCGGCCACGCCAATCAGGGCATCCTCAACAATCACATCCTGGTGCGGCTGCCCCCGCTCTATGTGAACCATCTGCGCAGCAACAACCAGATCTCGGAGCTGGTGTACAGCCGATACGGTGTCGCCGCCGCCGGGGGCGTCACCAAGCTGCTCAGCTTTGTGCCGGTTCCTCTCGTCCAGTACCTGAGCACGCTGACCGGCAGCCGAGTTCAAGTCGTGGGCTACAACACCTCGCCGTTTCCGCCCTCTTTTACGGATGAGATGATTGCGGGACTGACGCTGCCGGTGGCGGGAGAGAGAGTGCCGATCCGGCCGCAGGATGCGCTGTTCACGCTGGATGACATCCAACGGCTAATGCTGATTTCTTCCGTAATTGTCGATAAGACAATCCAGGGGGGGATGTGGGTGATTGACAACGAAATTGACGTGGTGTAATGCATGTTATTTTACTCCCCAGCAATAAAAGCAAAATGCTGCGGGCCCAGCATGCAATTCGTGCCAAGACACCGACGGAGGTACGGGCGCTCCTACCGTCCTCCCTACACCCCACGCCAACCGCCAGTCCCAAACCGTGTCACCGCATCAAGGGCTGGCTCCTCGATGCGGACCGGCACCCGGTGCCGGTGCGTACCTCGTCTCATCGGAACCTGCCGCACCTCCTGCAGTGTCACGATCTTCATCCGCACCAGGTATCCTGCTTTGTCGAGTGCCAGCACCTGCAGAACGACCAGAGCTATCTCTGCCCCGACCAGCAGCCACAGTTTCAGGACGAGCTTCAGCAGTACCGGCGGAAATGCACCGCCGCCCCGGCGACGCCGACGCCGCCGACGCCGCCGGCGACGCCGCCGACGCCGGCGCCCGGACGGCACATGTCCAGCGGAGAGATCGCCGGCATTGTGATTGGCATAGTGGGGGTGGTGATGGCAATCGTAGCGGGGGCGGTGGGAGGAGCGGCCACCAAGGCCAAACCCGCAAAAAAAACGTGAATGAAAGAGAAAAGAGATGAATGGCTGGGCCCAACTGTTCTCGGGCGTGCGCTTGTGGGACGGTATAAATTTGCTGCTGGTGCTGGCGATCTTATTCGTCGTGGTCGACACCATCACGTGCTTGCAAGCAGAACCTCACAGCCGCCACATGGTGCTGACTGATGAACGCATGCGACTCTACATCAGCTCCACCCTGACCGTCGGCATGCTGGTCTGGCCCATCCTGTGGAACATCGCCGCCGCCACCGGCGGCGGCGGCGGCCGCCTCGGCGGCGGCGACCGGCTCAGCCTCGCTCCCCGGCTGGCCTTCGGCTTCTTCTGGCCGCTGCTGATGCTGCTGGTGGACCTGCAGCACACCCGGCGCCGCCGCAAGGACCCCACCTTCTTCGAGTCGCTGCAGCGCATCGGCTACCTCAAGTCAGACGCCAACACCATCATCACCACCGCCTTCGCCATCGGCACGCTGCTGGTGTCGATGAAGAGGCACGGCAAGGCCCAGGGCGCCAACCTGGTCATGTACGCCCTGCTGCTCTGCGTAGCCTTTGTCATGCCCACGTCGGACGTTCCCGCCACCAGCCGGCTCTCCATCCTGATTCGCTCCTCCCAGAAGGTGTGCCTCAACTGGGCCATCGGCTTTGTGCTGGCGGGCATCTCGCTCGACCTCGTCAATTGACGACTGCGCCTTTTTTTGGTAGCAGAAGGCAAGAGCACAGATGCCCGACAGCCTGCTGCTGCGGCTCAAGCGGTGCTGGTTCGACGCCATCGCCGCCGGGTACAAGACAGATGAGTACCGCCGGGCCACCGAGTACTGGCGCAAACGCATCGAAAATCACTCGTACACCTCCATCTTGTTCAAGAACGGCTATGGCAATGAACGACCCAGCATGGTAGTCGACTACCGGGGCTGGTCACAGCAAGAGATCGACAGCCAGCTGTACTACGTGCTGCACCTCGGCACAGTGCGGGACCTTCTCAACTACTGCTTGCCCGCCCAGCGCCCCTCGCCGCAGCGCTGCGAGCCCATCCGCCTGGACCCCTCCCGCCTCGTCTACAACCCCGAGCTGAAGCTGTGGATGCCGCTGCACCGCTTTCCTCTCGTTTCCACCGAGTGCACCATACCGGTCTCCCAGGTCAAAATGACGATGATACAGCCCGCAGCGGCGGCGCCCGCAGCGGCGGCGCCCGCAGCGGCGGCGCCCGCAGCGGCGGCGCCCGCAGCGGTGCCGGTGGAGAGTGTGATCGAGATTTACGAAGAGCCAGTGCCGGTGGTGCAGACGCTGCCCCAGCCGGAGGCGGAGGGCTCGGAGGGCTCGGAAGGGGAGCCGGGGGAGCGGCTGCCGATCGGCGTGCGAACAGAGACGGCGATCCCGGTGGCGGTGGGCGAGGTTCGCCATCTGCTGTAATCTACGGTCATGCTTGCTCCCTTTTTTTGAGGCGACAGCATCAAACCTGTGCGGATGTTCTTCGGCGGCGGCGGCGGCGGCGGCATTCCCTTCGGCGGCATCCCCGGCTTCGGTGGCATGCCCGACATTGGCGGCGGGCCGCCGGGCGACACAGAACTGTACGAAACTCTGGGCGTCGACCCGGAGGCCGACCCGGCCGCCATCAAGAAAGCGTATCGTAAGCTGGCACTGAAGAACCACCCCGATCGAGGGGGAGACGAAAATAAATTCAAGAAGATCTCCGCTGCTTACGAAGTTCTGTCCGACCCAGCCAAGCGAGAGACGTACAATAATCACGGCAAGGCCGGCCTCGAGGGGGCGGGCATGGACAACTTCGACCTCTTCTCGCAGCTCTTCGGCGGCCGGCGGCGGGCCGCCGAGCGAAGAGGCAAGGACGTGCGGCACACGCTCCGGGTGACGCTGGAGGACCTGTACTGCGGCCGCACCCGCAAGATGGCGGTCGAACGCAAGGTGCCCAAGGACCCGGACGCCCCGCCGGAGCGCTGCGCCATGTGCCACGGCAGCGGCATGGTGACCTCCATGCGGCGGCTGGGGCCCATGGTGACGCAGTCGCAGCACAGCTGCCAGCGGTGCGGCGGCCTCGGCGCCGTGGCCGAGCTGACGGTGGAGCGCAAGGTGCTGAAAGTCGCCATCGAGAAGGGCATGCGGGACGGCGAGACCATCAAGTTCCACGGCGAAGCCGACCAGCTGCCCGGCCTGCTGCCCGGCGACGTCCTCTTCACGCTGCAGCTGCTGCCGCACCCGCAATTCGTTCGCCGGGGCGACCACCTCTGCCTGACGCAGGAGGTGCCGCTGCGGGACGCCCTCACCGGCAGCACCCTCTACGTGGTGCACCTCGACAAGCGGGTGCTGCGGCTGAGCACGAAGGATGTGCTGCAGCCGAGCTCGCTCAAGGTGGTGCCCGGCGAGGGCATGCCCCGAGCGGGCGACCCGTTCCGCAAGGGCGACCTCGTCATCTCCTTCGACATCCAGTACCCCAGCAGCCTCTCCGCCGCCACCGCCACGGCGCTGCGCCAGGTGCTGCCCGCCCCGCCCGGGCGCTCGCACATCGAGCACACCGATGAGTACGATCTGGGCCGGGACGCCGACCCCGAGCAGCTGCGCCAGACGGTCCCGGAGGAGTGCCAAGAGGGAGGGCCTGAGGGCATGCAGTGCCGGCAGCAGTGATCAACCGGTCGTCAATTGTGCCTGCAGCGCCTCGATGATGCGCACAGGGTCCATCTTGACTGACGCATCCAATGCTGCATCCAGCGTATCACTGACGGGTTCGATCTTGTGTTTCACCCACGTTGGAATCTGAGATGCAAAACCGGACTTCGACTCCTGTATCTGGGTGAGGCCCAGGTACAGTTGTCGATGTATCGGGTCTAACGGGTCATGAGTCGAGCCAAAGTTTTCTACGTACAGAGTCTGAATTTGACGCTTCTTGCACCATGTCATCACACTATCGTCCGGCACGAGAGTTTGGCCTAAAATATTCCTGCCGAACAGTACAGCAACAGGAGCAGGTTGAAACGTATCCATCCGGGGGCGACTGGAACGCCAAAACTTCATTGCGGCATTTAGATGATTGAACTCATTCATGAGTAAAGGAAATTGTTCTATAATGTGTATCGGATTTTCAAGTTTTTTCAGCTTGACCTGAGTGGATATGAGGCGGGTCTCCATTTGACGTAAATCCGCAAACCCTGCATCGCTTCCCAGCTTGATAAAGTCTCCTGCGTTCCAAGTATCATATATGATACTCTGTAGTCGGTTCGAGCTATTCTTGAATGTGAGCAAATGTTTGTTGAATTCGTCACAGATCTTCGTTGAAATCGACTGGTTAGCGGTTGACCAACTACCAAGTGGGCTCATGGACTTTGGAAATGATTGTAGTTGGTCCTTTAAGGCATTCAGCTCAAATGTCGCCGTGGCGGTGAAGGAGTCAGCCCGGGTGTCAGATTCTTCATCGAAGAGTTTGAGTTTGTCTAGACGGTCTTGCCTGTAATTCACTGCTTTGATTGCATCTTCAACCAGAGGTAGTAGAAATTTTTTGTACTGACTTATGATGTTGAAGCTATTACTGTACATAGTAATTTGATGGTATAGGTTGTTGAATGTTTTCCAGCTATCGGATTCCACATATTGACTAATTTTATGGCAATTGCTTTCTCTAAAAGGATATTCTTCGCTATCCTTGTCAATTGGCTCTTTATGGGAAGCTTCGCTGACAGCGAGTTGGAAAATAACCCCATGGCTCTTCGTGTTGCTGGGGTCCCCGAGGCCGCCGGTTGTCGTCTCTTCCTTCATGAAGATGCCCTCCAATGCTGCACAAGAGTACCCCGGAACTTCACGAATGGGAAGATTATTATGCTGAAGATTCCCTTGCTGTCGAATAGCATCTTTATTGATGGTCAGCACCGTCTTCATGTTTTTAACAGTAAACCATAAAAAAACCATGCTCCAGACGGGGCTCGAACCCGTGACCGGCAGCTCATAAGACTGCCACTCTACCAACTGAGTTACAAGAGCAAAGGACGCTCCTCATCCGAGAGCAGCAGAAAAGCGCCGGCGGCCTGAACGATCGTTGAATCGGGCGCCAAGCGAGTCTTGCCCAGTAGAGCAAGATGCTCTGGCTCTGGCCGAGCGAGGTGGCGGCGCTGATCGGCCTGCACCCGCACCGGCGGCAGCGCCACGCCCTGGCGGCGGTGCGCCGCCGGCGGTGCGAGGACGCCACGCAGGGCCGCTGCCGCTGGGGCGCCGGCCGCCGCTGGGCGGAGCGCTGCCGCCGCCAGTGCGAGGTGGGCCGGGACCTGGAGTGGACGGTTCTTCAGGCGCTGGGGGCGGACGAGCACCAGCAGCCGGTGCAGCGGCGCAGCAGCAAGACGTGGGGGCTGAGCGGTCGGCTGGACGGCTGGCGGGGGCGGGTGCCGGTCGAGGTCAAGGTGCGCACCGGCGCCGAGCTCAAGAGTGTGCAGCTGTGCGACTACATCCAGGTGCAGTGCTACCTGCACATGCTAGACGGACCCCGCTGCATGCTGCTGGCGCAGGCGAGCGCCGCCGCCCCGCAGCGGGTGCGGCTGCACTACATCGTTCGCAGCCGGCCCTTCTGGCGCCGCCACATCCAGCCCCGGCTGGCCGAGGCGGCGGCGAGCCTCGGCGACCTTAGTGCGGGCACGTCTTGACGCTGGTGTGATGGTCGTTGCGACGAGCGTTTCGCCGAGTGGGATCCTGGTACCAATCGGCCCAGCTGCCGTCACCCTGCAAGCAGTACTGGCTGGCTTGGTCGCCGCCGGCCAGGCCGCCCTGGTCGTTGGAGTGGGAGGCAAATTCAGTGACGTAGGGCGAGTACAGATCGGCAAGGCTGTACAAGTGCGAGCTGGAGCCGGTTGGCGAGGTATAGGCGTGGTATTTTGGCGAGGGCATGCGGGAAATGGAAACTGTCACCCCTGCGCCAACATTTTCTCCCCCCTGTTGTCGCTTTTTTTCCGACCGCAGCTCTGCCGCTGAGCGACAGTTGCATGCGCAGCTATACCGTGTGGCGGGCGGTGGCTGAATTTGTAGAACCGGACGTGCACTGGCTCTGCTGGCTGTGGCAGATGGGCGTGCTGCGGCACCGCCGGGACGCCGAGGCCCTGGTGCGGCGGCAGCTGCAGCGCCGCATGGCGGCGCTGGAGGAGACGTGTTATAAATCGTGGACACTTCTGGCGCCCTCGCCACCGACCTGGCTGGCCCAGCTGCTGGACAGCGACTGGGGGCTGCGAGCCGACCCGGTTCGCTGCCAAACCTGCCCCCCTCGGCCCTGGCAGGACGTCGCTCACCGCTACCTGGGCCTCGGCCACTACCTGGTGCTGTCCCACAGCTCCATGCTGCGCTGCTACTTCTTTAGACACGATGGCGGCGGAAACGGCTATGAAGAGGACGCCAACTTTCGCTTCTATGGCAACTTTGTGCCCTCGCCCGCTTCCATTCGGTCCCTCTCAGCCTGGCAGGTGCTGCGGAACCTGGCCACCGACCACGTTCCCAGCGATATTATCGTGCATGAACTGTAGAGCCATACCAGCTGTGCCCGGAAACGGACAGTTCTAGCACATGCGATTTTTTTCGGCGGCACTCCCCGGAGCGACCATCGCATGCGCAGCTATACCGTGTGGCGGGCGGTGGCTGAATTTGTAGAACCGGACGTGCGCTGGCTCTGCTGGCTGCGGCAGGTGGGCGTGCTGCGGCACCGCCGGGACGCCGAGGCCCTGGTGCGGCGGCAGCTGCAGCGCCGCATGGCGGCGCTGGAGGATACGCATGATAAGTCGTGGACACTTCTGGAGCCCTCGCCACCGACCCGGCTGGCCCAGCTGCTGGACAACAACTGGAAGCTGCGACCCGACCCGGTGCAAACCGGCCTCGGCCTGCCCCCTCGGCCCTGGCAGGACGTCGCTCACCGCTACCTGGGCCTCGGCCACTACCTGGTGCTGTCCCACAGCTCCATGCTGCGCTGCTACTTCTTCCGACATGACTGCGGTGGACACGGCTATGAAGAAGACGCCAACTATCGCTTCTTCCGGCGCCACGCCGGGGGCGGCGGCGATGAAGACGCCAGCCATCGCTTCTATGGCAACTTTGTGCCGTCGCTCGCTGCCATCCGGCCCCTCTCGGCCTGGCAGGTGCTGCGGCACCTGGCCGCCAACCACGTCCCCACCGACTTGGTGGCTGGAGAATAAATCTTCTTGCGCTGAATCAACAACATGTCTCGCCACCTGCGCATGCTGCGGCAGTCGATCCGAGCGCAAGAAGAGGAATCCGGACGGCGCCTGCTCGGGAAGCGCCGCCAGTTCAACCGCCAGCTCTACCTCTACCGTGAGGAAATGGCAGGCGGCGGCCCTCGGGGACAGCTGCACCCCTGCACCGGTCTTTCCGACGTCGCATGCGCCGATTATGTGAAAAGCCGCACTCAAGACAAAGGCAGCGGCCGGTGGCAGCTGGAGGGACATGAATATGTCATTGAAGGGGACAAGGTGGTGGGCTGGACCATCCAGAAGGGGAATCAAGGATTCTCGTTATCTGACTTGATTGAACGTGAAGTGAAGAAAGTCAACATGAGTTCTAGTAGAAACGAATTGCTCCGGTCAATAAAATTAAAGATACCATCACTGCAACATGTGAAGAAGGATGATATCAAAAAGCTAATCGACCACCATGTACAACACGTGTTTGCAATGCGTCAGGAAGCGATGCGTCGGGCAGCGACCCTGAAGTCCCCGAAAAGGCTCAAACAGTCGATGCCGGACACAAAGGAAGAAGAGCAGGAAGAAGAAGAGCAGGAAGAAGAAGAGCAGGAAGAAGAAGAGCAGGAAGAAGAAGAGCAGGAAGCAGCGGCGGCCAAGGCGGAGGCGGAGGCG
>Ga0233412_10001910_pt1 | contig 10420 bp, 11 predicted proteins | sample Na_anoxic_4_MG_FD_180667 | JGI IMG/M metagenome (GOLD analysis project Ga0233412, IMG submission 180667) | Seawater microbial communities from Saanich Inlet, British Columbia, Canada - Na_anoxic_4_MG | ecosystem: Environmental > Aquatic > Marine > Inlet | place: Canada: British Columbia... | reverse complement strand
CATACGCTGCGGCGGGGCTCGCCGGTGGCGGGCTACCCGGCGAACCGCTCGTGCCACTGGGCGGGGCGGGAGGTGGCGCCCTACGAGGGCCATGTGGTGTGGGACCAGGGCAAGCCTACCGTAACTCAGGTGGAGGCGCTCACCCAGCAGCTGCAGCGCTTCCGCCCCTTCCTGAGTGCTGTCGTGCATGAATGAATAAAGACATCATGGTCGTGGAGTTAAAGGGAGTTAAAGGGGAGAAATGTCTCTTAAAAGGGTGCCACGGGGGGCCCACTGGGCGCTATAGCGGCCGCTATAGCGGCTATAGCGGCCATAGCGGGCGAGGCGGAGGCGCCGGCGCCGGCGCCCATGGCCTCGAGCTCCCGAAATAGATGCAGCGGCAGCGGCGCCAAAATAGATGCAGCGGCAGCGGCGCCAAAATAGATGCAGCGGCAGCGGCGCCAAAATAGATGCAGCGGCCCCGAAATGCCCCGCCGGCACCGACAGCCGGCGCCAGCGGAGCCGTACCTGGTGTCCACGCCGACCGGTTGATGCGCTGACCGGGCACCCTGCGCAGTTGATCTGTTGTTCTGCTCAGGAAGGCGTCAAGTGATCCACGTGGTAGCACGGAATGACTTCACTTCGGATTTCTCTGCGCTCGGCTTCGAGGAAGAAACCGATGTCTTCGCCCTTGATGCCGAGCGACTCCCCTACCGCAAAGGGAACATCCAGGGCGCTGCCCCGCAGCAGGGTGGCACCCATCCCACCGGCGCTCGCCGGCTGGGCAGCGGCGTCGCAGTTCATGTCGTAAACATTCTGTATCCGGTAGCTGTCCCCGTCCCGCACCCCCACGACAGGAGCAGCCATCCAACGAGGATGGTAGGCGGCGATGCAGATGTCCTCGGTGCAGTTGTCTCGAAGCCGTCGGATGGTGTCGGGGCGAAGCTCAGTGTCCGAGTCGAGAAAAAGCAGCTCCTGGACCTCCGGGTGCTGCAGGGCAGCTGTGCGAATCATGTTGCGCTTGTGCACCAGAGTGTCGAAGTTGTGGCGCTTCTGGATGGCGTAGTCTGGAACGGTAGAGCACTGCACCGGACGGTGGGGAAGCGCCTCCTGCCACCGCTCGCACAGGTGCCGCTCGCTGTGCATGGCGACCACGTGCAGGAGTGCCTGCTCACCCGGGCCTAGTCCGGCGTTCAGGGAGGCATCCAGGGCAGAGCTGACCCGTGGAATCAGAGATTCGTCACGTGTGATGGTGGGCATGCCGATGACCAGCGTGCTTCCACCCTTGTCGTCAGTGATCATTGTGTTGTGGTTGGTATGCCTTTACAATAATATGTCCCTTCTTCATGTCATCATCCATCAGAGCAGAGGCGGCTACCGCTGCCCAACATTTAGGGGAGGCGACCGAGCGGCCCCAGCAGAGCGGCCCCATGTCTGTTTTCGGTGGCGACCGACAGTTGAGGTTTATTGGTTTATTGTTTATTCTGACGTGGCCTGCAGCTTGCTTCGCCTCCTAGTCGATCATCATCTGCAGCTTCGCCTTCTCCTCCTGCACCTTCTTCAGCTGAGCCTGCATCTCCTTCTTGGCGCTGTCGGTGCTCCTCTTGGAGGAGGCGGCGCCGAGGGGCGTGACGGTCCAGCGGCGGCGCAGGATGCCGAGGCGGGCCTCGATCTGGCCGAGGTGCTGCTGCACCTTGAGCCACGTCGATGTCCACTGCATCTCGCCCTGCATGTGGCGGTCGAGCTCCCGCCACGCCGCCAGGTAGCGCACGACGTTGGCGAGGTCGGCCTCCTGCTTCGCCCGGTCCAGCAGGGGCGTGACCAGGTTGTCCCGCATGCACTCGGAGAGGTGCGGCATGGAGGAGATGTGGCAGACCTGCTTCTGGCCGTACATGGCCCGCTCCGCCGGCGGCAGCTTCTCCCAGCGGGAGCGCCAGAGGTCGGCGCCGAGCGGCGAGTAGCGCCGGGCCACCAGCCCCCGGCGGTGGGCGAAGCAGACGATGGTCAGCTCCTCCTTCCGCTGCGCCGGCGCCAGCGCCGCCCAGCGCTCGAGCGAGCTGCTGGCGGCGGTGGCGGCGGCGGTGGCGGCGGCGGTGGCGGCGGTGGCGGCGGTGGCGGTGGCGGCGGCGGTGGCGGTGGCGGCGGTGGCGCCGGCGCAGCGGCGGGCCTCCTGCTCGTGCCAGCACGATTCCTCGGCCTCGTCGAAGTCCTGGCAGGCGCCGGGAGCGGGACGGATGCTGGGTGGCGTTCGGGCACCGGGTCGGGCCCGGCCTGTGCTCCCTTCGGCAGCGCACGCAGCTGTGGGACTGGGACGGCACCATCGGAACGCTGCAGTTTATGTAGAGTTCCCGGTCTCGTACGCTGTCAGCATCGGCATGGCCGTCACAGCGAGCCGGTCCCACCGGTGCTCCACCCGGAACCGTGACCCGAGGAAGTGGCTGAAGGGAATCGCATGCAGCCGCAGATCGTGCACCTCGGCCTGCCACGGCGAGTCGGCAGGCAAGTCAAGAACGCTCTCGCCTTCTCTGTTGAATGTTGAATTAATTTTGAATCGGGAAATTAATTTTCTTTTATCGATAGGATTTCGTAGACATGCTGCATCCATCATCAATCAATCAATCAGGAGGAGGCGGAGGCGGAGGCGGAGGCGGAGGCGGAGGCGGAGGCGGAGGCGGAGGAGGCGGCGGCGCCGAGCGGCGTGGCGGACCAGCGCTGGCGCAGGGCGGCGAGGCGGGCCTCGATCTGGCTGAGGTGCTCCTGCACCTTGAGCCAGGTCGGGTTCCACTGGGCCTCGCCCTGCATGCGGCGGTCGAGCGCCCGCCACGCCGCCAGGTAGCGCACGGCGCCGGCCAGGTCGGCCTCCTGCGCCGCCCGCTCCAGCGGCGGCAGCACCAGCTTGTCCCGCAGGCTCTCGGAGAGGACCGGGACGGAGGAGAGCTGCGTGACGCTCTTGCTGCCGTACATGGCCTGCTCCGTCGCCGACAGCGCCGCCCAGCGGGGGCGCCAGACGTCGAGCCCGAGCGGCGTGTAGCGGTGCTGTACCAGCCCCCGGCGGTGGGCGAAGCAGACGATGGAGAGCTCCTCCTTGCGCTGCGCCGGCGTGAGCGCCGCCCAGCGCTCGAGCGAGCTGCCGGGGCGCCCGGCCTCCTGCTCGTGCCACGAGGACTCCTCCTCCTCGTCGAAGTCCTGGCGGGCGGCGGCCCAGTAGTAGTATGCGGACATGCGCACGCCGCTGCCCAGCTCGCCCGGGCCGGGCGCCCCCTGCGCCAGCCGCAGCTCCTTCGCCTCCGGCAGCGGGAAGGCATGCTCGACGCCGAGCGCCTGCATCTCCTTCGCCACCTGGCGGCGCACCGTCTCGCAGTCGCCCTTGCGGATCTTCACCGTCTTGCGGCGCTCCACCGTCTTCCGCCACGCCGCCAGCTGCTTCTCGGTGACCGTCTCGGTGCTGGCGTTGTTGCTGTCGTCGGTCCAGTCCAGCTCCACCAGCCGACCCGGCGGCGTCTCCGCCGAGGGCAGCGCCCCCTCCGGCGACCGTTCGTACTTGCGGCAGAAGGCCGCATACGCCGTCATGTAGAGCTTGTCGTCGGTGTAGACGACCGAACGGTCGCAGCCCCAGCGGCCCGAGACGTAGCCCAGCCCCCGGGCCTCCTTGGGGCAGTGGAAGCTCCAGTACTGCGCCACCTCCGGCAGGCCGGCCGCCCGGCAGAGCTCGTTGATCGGCGTCACCAGCTCGGTCTCGATCTTCTCGTCACGCTGCTGGTTGACGGCGTTGAAGCGCTCCGGCCGGCGGCCCCGGTAGCTGATCGGGCACGGGTCCCAGCTCTCCTCCGCCATGCGCACCAGCTCGAGGTGCTCCTGCGCCGGGTCGGCCGGGCACAGCGGCAGGTCCTGCGGGCCCAGCCCCAGCAGCCGCCGCAGCTCGGCGCTGCGCACCCGGTCCGGCATGATCTCCTGCTTGCCGTTGCCGTGCGGCGACTCGAAGTAGCGGTTCAGCGGATCGACCACCAGCATCACGGGACGAAGCGTGCTCGGCGAGCGCAGGTCCGACAGGTACAGCGCCGGCGCCAGCGGCCAGTCGGGGTGCACGATCTTGTAGATGTGCCGGCTGCGGCCCAGCGACGCCCCGGTCACCCGCTTCTTCTTCCTCTGCTTCTTGGTCTCCGCCTTCTTGGTCGAGGCCGCCGGCACCTTGCGCTTGCCGCCCTTGCCGCCCTTGCCGCCCTTGCCGCCCTTGCCGCCGACAGCCGGCGTGCTGCGGCCGTGTGCCCGCTGCACCGCCCGCTCCCGAGCCGACAACGACAAGGACGACGAGGACGACGAGGACGAGGACGACGACAACGACGAGGACGACGAGGACGACGAGGACGACGAGGGCGAGGACGCCGCCACCAGCGCCATGGCGCCGGCCCACACGTCGTCTTCTTGACGCATGCGCTGCTCGGTCGCCAACGAATTGAAGTTCCACATGGCGGGGTCGGGGCGAGAGCCAAAAAATAATGAGGCTGCGCCTTGCGGCGAGCCGCCTACCTGGAATTCGTTGTTCCCACCTGGGATTCGTCCTGGCGGCGGGGCGGCGCTCCGCATTTATTGATCGGAACCATTCGCAGCATGCACGCCCCCGCCCAAGAAGCCGTCGTGGTGGTCCAAGGTGGACAACAGCATTGGGCGCTCGGCACGTCGGACGAGCGTCGCTACTTCTCCGTCATGCACAACTGGGGCAAGGTGCTGTGGAGCGACCCGGGCGCCTACGAGAAGGCCTTCGGCGTCAGCCTGCCGGTCACGTTCCACGATGTATGGCGGCTGCAGACCGCCGGCCTGTGAAGCAGGGGACTGTGAGTTATTGGGAACTCATTCAGTTTAGGAAATGGAACGCTCACACAACTGCTTTTTATTCGTATACATACAGGGAATTCAGTTTGGTGTTTTTGTCGTAGGCACAACCCTTGAATGTCTTACCACCGAGGTCAGATCCAGCTGAGGTGATGGAGTCATTACAGCCGCACAACCCCCCATCTACCGGCACATTATGGTCGGATGCATTTGCTACGTAGCAGCTACGCACGTGGGAAAAGTTGGGACAGATGTGCTCGCAGAGAGCTATGGGATCGTACTGCATGAGTTGTGATTGCAATACTCACCGCAGGTTTAAATCCCCGTACATGGCCTCCAGTTAGTCTACCAGCCAGCAATCCCGGCAGCATAAAATGCGTGGCTGGGGTGATGTTGAGCATGACGCTGGAAGCGAGCCTGCAGTTGCAGTCCACGGCGGAGAGGCGTTTGCAAGCGATTGATGACGAAACGCCGGAGGTGTGCCCGCCGCAGCTGGAGTGGATGCGGCGGCAGCACCCGGTGTGCGTGCTGGGATGGGACATGTCGTGGTTCCGGCAGTGGCGGCGGCAGCGCACGGCGTCGCAGCTGCGGCGGGAGGTGGCGCTGGTGTCGAACCGCATGTACCGTGACTACTGGAAGCTGCTGCAGTACCTGCAGCGGCACCTGGCGAGGGCGATGCGCACGCCGCCGTGCCCGACGCAGACGTTCCCGCAGTACCACGAAACGCAGCCGGAGAAGCGCTACCCCCTGGAGCTGCTGTCGCTGATGCTGCGGCAGGTGGAGGCGGGGGTGGCGGCGCTGGAGGCGGAGTCACTATCCGTCGAGGAGCAGCGGCCGCTGCGTGGATGCGTGGCCCAACACGTGCGCACCGGCATGGACGCCGGGGCGAGCATGTTCCGGCAGTACATGTTGGTGGTGGCCGAGGAGCACGTCGAGCAATGGAACGAGATCCTGGCCCGCCTCGACCTGCTCGACCCCGAGACGCAACCGGCAGCGCCAGCAGCGCCAGCAGCGCCAGCAGCACCGGCGGAGGCGTCGGCGTCGGCGTCGGCGTCGGCGTCGGCGTCGGCGTCGGCGTCGGCGTCGGCGTCGGCGTCGGCGTCGGCGTCGGCGGAGGCGGAGGCGGAGGCGGAGGCGTCGGCGTCGGCGGAGGCGTGACCTAATCAGTGATCCAAGTTGTGACGCTCGCAGTGTGCACGGGGGTATCGGAGAAAGCGTGCGCTGTATCCGACAGGTGAAGGCACACAACAGCCTCTTCAAAGCGTACAATAACATCTATGATCTTTGATCCAGTGTGGGTGTTTCGCCCTCGAGGGGTTCACGGCCGTGGAGTTCGAGGAAGGTTTGGCGCCACTGAACGTCGCCGCCGGAGCCGGAGCGGAAGCGGGCGGTGTCGGAGGAGCGCAGCACGCCGCAGATGTCGGGCAGGATGACTCGTTTGTAGTCGGGGCTGTCCTTGAAGGTGGCGACGAATTCGTTGGCGACCTTGTCGGACACGGCGGGGCAGGTCTCCATCAGCCGGTCGAACTCCTCCTTGCAGACCTTGAGCATCTGGCCGGCCGGCGTGCGCTGGGCGGGGTTCTTGGTGAGCTCGACCCGGATGTTGCGGTGGAACTTGTCCCACGCCACGCTGGCCACCCGGTGGGCTTCGTTGATCTCGGTGATCTTGAGGAACTGCTGGATGGTGGTGAGCACGCCGGCGAAGATGTTGAGGCCGCCGATGACCATGACGGCCATCGAGCGGTAGTCCTCGCTGATGCGTTCCTGGGCGAAGTTGGCGGTGCCGGTGACGGTGGAGAGGATGATGACGGGGATGGTGAACCACATGTTCTTGCGGCTGTACTGCTCGTGTGCCCGGCGGTGCATCCAGCGGTAGCACTGGGCCTTGTCGGCCCAGTCCACGAGGATGATCTCATGCTCGTCTTTCCACTCCATCGTGCTGGGGTCTGCCCGCCGGGTCCGCCCAAAAAAAAGAGTCGAGAGAAAAAAGTTTTTTTCGGGAGATGACAAAATGAAAGCCCCAAAACACGTTTTTGGAATCTGTGTTTGATTTTTTGTCCCATTTCGTCTCATTTTCGCTCGTAGGCCATCTCGGGGTGCCGCCGGCGGCGCTAAGAAACCATTTTTGGGTAGCCGGTTCCAAGGTTTACTCCTCACTCGGGGGGCTGGAGAGGGTGGTGCGCAGCGAGCGCAGGCCGCTGCGGGCCAGCAGGGTGTCCTTGTCGGCGCCCTCCCGGTTGACGAGGATGAGGGCCATGGCCTGCAGCACCATCAGGAGGACGGCTTCGTTGAAGGTGGAGGCGGGCACGCCGCCCACGGTCAGGGTGGTCTGCATGCAGACGAAGGCGAGCAGGTGGCCCTTGTGCAGCAGGATGGTGTAGCGGTGCGGCGCCGTCTCCTGGCAGCGCCAGGCTTTGTCCAGCTGGTCGGCCCAGGCCACCTTGTACTGGACCTTGTTGTAGTGGCGCTCCGGATCGAGCAGCTGCCGGGACTGCACCACCGCCATGCTGCGGAGGACGAGGCCCGGGTCCCAGCGCTCCTCCTCCTGCTCCTCCCACTGCCGGAAGACGTCCATGCGATCGAAGAACGGCGGATTCTTCTTCTTCGCCGGCTCCGGCGCCGCCACCGGCGCCGCCGGGCGCTTCTTCTTCTCCGCCGGGCGCTTCTTCTTCTTCTTCGCCGCCGCCGGCTCCGCCGCCGCCGGCTCCGCCGGGCGCTTCTTCTTCTTCGCCGGTTCCGCCGGTTCCGCCGGTTCCGCCGGTTCCGCCGGTTCCGCCGGTTCCGCCGGCTCCGCCGGTTCCGCCGGCTCCGCCTTGTTTGTCTGCTGGCGGAGCAGGAGCGGCATCTTGTCGGCGACGTTCTGGTACCAGGTGAGCGTGCTGGTGGGCTCCTGGAGGATGGTGGCGAGGCCCCGGAGCACGGCCCGGAAGGTGGCCTCAGGGTACGTGTCCGGCACGCCGATGGTGTACCGTTTTTTGCCCGTGTGGTGTGCGATCCGGAAGTTGGCGTGGAGGGAGCCACAAATGGTACGGCTCAGGCTCTGGTGCGGCACGCCGAGGTGCGTGCACAGCACCTCCACCGCCGCCTGCGGGGAGTATGTGGTCGTCAAGAACGCCCGGCGGGCACGAATGATCGCCGCCTGGTCCCAGTTCATGGTGGCAGAAAAAGTGAACTTGCTTGGCCCGGGGTGTGTGTACCTGGAATGCGTTGTCGCTACCTGGAATGCGTTGTCGCTACCTGGAATGCGTTGTCAGCGCACAACGAAAGGAAAGCACACACACAAGGCGAACAACGAAGGCACAACGAAGGCGGGGCGAACAACGAAGGAGGCACAACGAAGGAGGCACAATGAAGGCACAATGAAGGCACAACGAAGGCACAACGAAGGCACAACGAAGGCACAACGAAGGCGGGGCGAACAACGAAGGAGGCTGCGGCAGCAGGCAGCGGGAGCTTTTCTGGGTGATCAGTAAATGCAGTCGGAGCCGTGGAAGGAGGCGCCCGAGTGTGTGGCTCAGTCGTCGGAAATGTGGGTGCCGCCGGAGACGGAATGGAACCCGAGGGAGTTGAAGGGGGGGTTGGTGTGGTCCTTGTTGCAGGTGGAGACAGACTCGGGGCTGGACGAGTTCAAGGACTTCTTGGACAAGCATTATGTCAGGGGGGACAAGTTCAGGTTGGAGTACAGCAAGGTAGTCTTGAGGGGGGCGATCATGCCGCCCGGCTTCAAAAAGAGGTGGCATGTGGCAGTCAGGGCGCCCAGGGGAAAACTGGTAGCCACAGTCACAGCCGTGCCGCAGGACATGGCGTTTGAGGGGAGGGGAGTCAAGAAAGTGGCCATCATCAACTTCCTCTGTGTGCATGCCAAGTTGAGGCACAAGAGGTTGGCGCCGGTCTTGATACAAGAGGTGGCCAGGAGAATTGCGCAGAGGCAGGTCTGGGTTGCCATCTACACCGCAGTGGCCGCCTTGCCCAGGCCGATTGCCTCGCCTGTTTACATGCATCTGCCGGTGGATGTCAAGCATCTCAAGCAAGCGGGATTCTTGCCGCAGCATATGCGCATACCGAAGAGTAAACAGAACAGACTACTCAAGAAAGTGGAAAGCAAAGACATACCCATCTTGTTGCAACACTATCAGACCTTCATCGACAAAACAAAACCGACCATAGCCTGCCATTTTGATCACACCAACTTCAAGCATGAACTCATTGGGACACATAAATTCGCACTCGCCACACAAGACCTACACAATGTTGCGGCCTTTCTCATCATCACCTCCAAAAGCGACACCACGCACTTCAAAGCGGCCTATCTCACTCACATCGTATGCAATTCGATACCACCACACACATTCATACAACACATACAACATTCTCACCTCCTACACACCACACACCTACTCAACCTACTACGCTCCACCATACACACCACACAACACACACTACTACACTCACACACTCCTCTGCATTTCTTCCTCTACAACACTCACGCACAACACACACACTTCTTGCCCTTCGCTTTCACATAAACACCACCACAGCATTCACATGGGACCTCCTGTGTTGGCCCTGTTTTTTTCTGGTGTGCCTGCGTACAGCCTTGTGGGATTGGCACCGGCCGCATCGCACTCCTTTGGCGTGGTCGCATGTTGTCATCCCATGTAAACATAAATCTTGGCAGGTTTCGAGGACAGTCAAGTCGGTTATCTTCCGCAGTTTACAGCGAGACTGTCTCGTGCTCGATCCACGAGACTACTCGCCACCTCGGTCCGGACCCGGATCCTCCGGATGTACAGCGAGATACCACCTTCAACATGATGCTGTAGGCGTTATCGAAGCGCAGGTGCCCCCAACGCAATACGCATAGTTCCCGCAGGTGTTTAAATCCTCATAAACTCTATGATTTTGGGTAGTGTCGGTTGGGTTATTACACACAGCTCCGGGGGGCCCCCATCCAGTTGTCCCCATCCAGTCAGATCGACTGAAACATGTATTGTGCGTTGCAGCATCACCCGCCTTTTTTATCCATGCATATTCCGAGTAGGCATCTACAATACCTTCCGCATCAACTTGGTTCATAAAACTTACTGCATAATCATAAGTTGTGCATCGAATCATCTCGTTGGGATATCCCGGCATGGCTGCCAAAGTGGGAACACCCCATGTGCAAAAGTCGTTGCCATATTGGACGGGGGCGGGTGGTTGGGTGTAAGGAGGAGAACTACTACAGCTTTGAGTGGGGTCGGAGCGAATAGGGAATAAGGAACATGTTCCAGAACCGTACTTTCCACAATTTTCACCATCTGTGCAGCTGTTTTGGTCCTGCCATAGATTTTTCCCCGGCGGGCTGAGGCCGCACTGCGTTAGACCGGTTCTCCAATCTGCGGCCCTTATACATCTAAAGGGGTTCTCATAATTTGGATAGGCGCTAGCTACGCCCGTGCGAAGGGCGTCCTTCACAAAGGAAATTGCGTCACTCTCAGATTGACATCGAATGGGTGCGCCACTGTACAAAATTGGGACGGGTAGGGGAACGCCCCATTCGCAAAATGAGACACCGACCGGCGTGGGCGGTGCCGTGGGCGGTGTGGGCGGTGCCGTGGGCGGTGCCGTG
>Ga0233412_10001909_pt1 | contig 10421 bp, 9 predicted proteins | sample Na_anoxic_4_MG_FD_180667 | JGI IMG/M metagenome (GOLD analysis project Ga0233412, IMG submission 180667) | Seawater microbial communities from Saanich Inlet, British Columbia, Canada - Na_anoxic_4_MG | ecosystem: Environmental > Aquatic > Marine > Inlet | place: Canada: British Columbia... | reverse complement strand
TATCATTGCCTATCACATGAAAATCATGTGATAGGCAATATTACTTAATAGGAGTGGTTAAAGGAGTGGTTAAAGGAGAACCTAGGTTCTCCTTAGACCTAGGTTCTCCTTAGACCTAGGTTCTCCAAAGTTATTTCCCACAGTTACATTTATTGCAATACAATGGTGTATGCTCACTAATGGTTGTATGGTCTATTTTCCAATCATGATCACAAATATCAAGTAAATGATCTTTTATCTTAATTATTTGCGCTTGATTATTTTGAACTTCCAATAAGAGTTTTGATATATTTCTTTCAAGATATAGCACTTGGTTTACAAACAATGCAATGGTGACATTGTCATTGGATTCAATTTTATCATGCGTACGTTTGGACATAAACTGTTATATTAAATTGAAATTATTTCATTCAATTTTTAAAAAAAAATGAATATTTTGGGAGTATAATTACTTAAAGATATATAACGAATATTACTATGGATCTAACTTATGATGCATTATTTGATATAAATGATCCAAATTCACTGAAAAAGATGTCAGACCATGGGATTAGTGGATTGGTTAATCTTGGAAATACGTGTTATCTGAATAGTGCAATACAATTAATAAGTAATATAAAAGTATTTAGTTTATACTTTGTTTCTAATCAATTTAGGGAAGATATTGCTGATGAAAATAAGGAAGTATTGTTTTTGAAGGAATGGGTCACTCTAATTCATGCTATGTGGGAAGATATTAGTGAAACCAAACCGAATTGTATTGTTAAGCCAGTATCACTTCGACGAAGATTGGGAGAATTTTATGCTCCATATGCAGGTTCTCAACAACATGATGGGCAAGAGGCTGTCGGAGTAATATTGGATATATTACATAAATCTCTTTGTTATGAAGCTTCTATTAAGTCAATAATTAAAGATAATAGTCGAGAACTTACACGCAAGGAACGTATTACATTAAAATCTATTGAATCTTGGAGTAAAAGTTTTGAAAGGGAATATAGTATTCCTGTAAGCCTTTTTTATGGACAATTTTATTCAGAAGTGAAATGTGATGCATGTGGTCATATATCTGAAACATTTGAGCCATTTAATACGTTACTATTACCCATTGGACAATCATGTATTACAATCTATGATTGTATAGAAAATTTTGGATTAAGTGAAAATATTGATGCTGATTGTGGCTGGTCATGTGATAAATGCAAGAAGCAAACGTCTGCTAAAAAGAAGGTAACAATCTGGAAACTTCCACCAATATTAATCATTGCGTTTAAACGTTTTGAATTTAAAAGAGGTGGATTTTTACCAGTCAAAATTAATACCCGCATTGATTTTCCATTGTGTGATTTTCGTATGGGGAAATTATGCGAAAGAAGTTCGGATATTAATAGAAAATATCACTTGGCTGGAGTATCAAACCATTCCGGTGGAACATTTGGAGGACATTACACCGCATACTGTAAAAATGGAAATGGCAAATGGTATGAATATGATGATGATGCTGTCGAAGAACTTCAAGACGTCGGCACAATTGTATCAAATCAAGCTTACGTATTAATTTATGAATCTCAAGATTTAGACATTTCTAAAATAATTAGTTAATAAAAATTATTTTTATAATATATATATATAATGAATAAATTGTTTAATAATTTTAATAAAAATAAAGGTAAAAATTCCAATGGAAATTTGAACTCCAATGTGAAATTAAATACTAGTACCAGTAAACTTCCAACTTTTTCAAGATCATCGAATGGTCCATTTAGCAAATTAAGTGATGAAGTATATTATGGAATAATGGCGTTACTTTCAATCGCGATATTATTAGTTATATCGTATGTTATTGCATTCTCCATTAAATATGCAAGAACAAAATGTGAGCGTAAAAAGCCATATTTTAAATATTTGTTTGGATTTTGTTGGAATAATGTCTGTGACAGTGATAATCCGAAGGAGGTAAATAATACGTATTATATGAAGCCACCACCAGTTATCCCCAGCTCCGTTATTCCCAACGATCCTGGTCATAACAACACTGATGTTGTAAAATCTGATCTTTCTAAATTAGAAGGATCTCCACAAGTATTTAATATTTCCAATCAAGATTATACATATGAACAAGCAAAATGTAAATGTTCCAGTTATAATGCTAAATTAGCATCTTATGATCAAGTTGTTGAAGCATACAATAAAGGAGCTGACTGGTGTTCATATGGTTGGAGTGAAGGTCAAAATGCATTTTATCCTACACAAAAATGTACTTGGGATAAATTACAGCAAGAAGAAAGTACTGCAAACGATTGTGGAAAACCAGGAGTAAATGGTGGATTTTTTGCAGATCCATATTTAAAATTCGGGGCAAATTGCTATGGAAAGAAGCCCGAAGGAAAAATAGTAAAAATGAAAAAGCCGCAATGTAAAACTCAAAACGCATTCTGTTCGTTAAAAGCAAATAACTCTGCATCAACTCGTTTGGATACCGATGAAATATCTCCTTTTAATGAAAATACATGGTATGAAATAAAATAATTTTTTATATAGATATATATATAAAATTTGTGATAATATAATTATGTGTGGAATAATTGGATATATTGGTAAATTAAATGGTATAAATATTCTATTAAATGGATTAAAAATGTTACAAAATCGGGGTTATGATTCTGCCGGAATATCGTATATAGTTGATAATAATATTTATATAGAAAAATATGCAAGTACTGATACAAATAATTCAATTGAAAAATTAACTACAAAGGTAAAGAATCTACAAAATATAACAAATGGTATTGCACATACGCGATGGGCTACACATGGTGCAAAGACAGATGAAAATGCTCATCCACATTTAGATTTTCACAATACTTTCTCAGTTGTGCATAATGGTATAATTGAAAATTATTTAGAAGTAAAAAAATTTTTAGAAGAAAATGGATATGAATTTATTTCTGAAACAGATACTGAAGTAATAGTTAACACAATAAGTTATTTTTTAGAACAAACGAAAGGTTCTTTATTAAAATCAATTGAAATGACATCCAATCTTTTACAAGGAACGTGGGCAGTTTTAATACAATATAAACTGAATCCATCAATTATTATTGCAATGAAAAATGGTAGCCCCTTATTGTTAGGAAAAAAGGATGATTTTTATATAATAACATCAGAGATATCCGGATTCCAAAATTTAGTGAATGAATATATTAATCTTCGTGATAAAAGTTTTATTATACTAGATATTGATAACGATGTTGTTTATAGTAAATATATAAAATCAGGAGTTAATATTGAATCATATTTTAGTGATGAAAATTCCGTTATTAAATTAAATAAAGAGCTTACATGTTTAACACCCGATCCTTATAGACACTGGATGTTAAAAGAAATCAATGAACAAATTGAAAGTTCTAAAAGAGCATTAAATTACGGTGGTAGATTGGCGGGATCTTATGGAATAAAATTGGGTGGCCTTGAAGATCATATGAATATTCTTCTTAAATTTAAAAAAGTTAAAATATTAGGATGTGGGACTTCGTTAAATGCTGGAATTTTTGGGTGCACAGCGTTTAGTATGGCTGGTGTGTTTGAAACATGCGCATTTCAAGATGCATCGGAATTTTATGATTATTCTTATGAAAAGGATACATTATATATTGTTCTTTCCCAATCCGGAGAGACCAAAGATGTCCATCGATCAATGGAAATTATTCGTAAAAATAAGGGTTTTATTTTGGCTATAGTAAATGTTGTGGAATCTTTAATCTCCCGAGAATCTGATTGTGGTGTGTATATAAATGCCGGCACTGAACGTGGTGTAGCTTCTACTAAAAGTTTTACCAACCAAGTGTTAATCCTATGTATGATAGTATGTTGGTTTGGGAGATACGGGAATAGGAATTGTAATAATGATTTTATAGATTCACTTCTTATAGATATACGTAATTTTCCGAAAAAATGTGCCAAAGTAATAGATAAAATATCGAAGGAAATCGATATTGGCCATGATTTTGAAAAAACAAGTAATATGTTTATACTTGGCAGGGGACTTAATTACCCTATTGCCTTAGAAGGTGCATTAAAAATAAAAGAAATATCCTATATTCATGCAGAAGGCCAATGTGGTGGATCACTTAAACATGGCCCATTTGCATTAATCGAGAAAGGTATGCCTATTATTATTATTTGTATGAATGATGCGCATCAATCTCGAATGGAATCAGCGGCGGAAGAGGTAAAAGCACGTGGAGCAGTCACTTATTTAATAACAAATAATGAAAAGATGTCTAATACAAAGATATTCGATAAATTAATAAAAGTATCTGACTGTGGTATATTAAGCTCACTTCTGGCGGTTATTCCTTTTCAATATATTTGTTATAACATCGCTCTTTTAAAAGGTATTAATCCAGATTTTCCGCGAAATTTGGCCAAAGTAGTAACGGTCGATGGTTAGATGACTATCATGTTTTCCAAATTTATCCAATTTTTTTCTAAAAAATTGAATATTCGGAAAAATAAAATATCATTAAGACTATGGAATCGTGCGATCCACTTTTACAACCAAATAAAAATCGTCATGTTCTTTTTCCAATAAAACACCATAATTTTTGGAAACAATATAAAAATGCCGTATCCACATTCTGGACACCCGAAGAAATAGATCTCACAAAAGATCGCGCAGATTGGGATACGCTTAAAAAAGATGAACAACATTTTATTAAATATGTTTTAGCCTTTTTTGCTGCAAGTGATGGGATTGTCATGGAAAATCTTGCTCAGCGATTTATGAATGATATTGAAATTCCTGAAGTACGCGCCTTCTACGCATATCAGCTTTTTATTGAGGAAGTACACAGCGAAACCTACTCGTTACTTATTGATACCTATATTCAAGATGAAGTTGAAAAAAATATGTTGTTTGAAGCGGTAAATCATTTTCCATGCATAACTAAGAAGGCAAACTGGGCGTTGCGTTGGATTACTGACACTAATACCTCATATCAAAAACGTTTGGTTGCATTTGCGGCAGTTGAAGGGATATTTTTTAGCGGAAGTTTTTGTGCTATCTATTGGTTAAAGAAGAGGGGATTAATGCCTGGATTAACGTTTAGTAATGAGCTTATTAGCAGAGATGAGGGGATGCACACTGATTTTGCAATATCTCTCTATAACTCCATGAAGAGTAGACTAACAAGTGAAGAACTATCGGAAATTATTGTGGATGCTGTCGCTATTGAAAAGGAGTTTATTTGCGAGGCCCTACCATGCTCCCTTATTGGGATGAATAGCGACTTAATGACGCAATATATTGAATATGTAGCGGACAGATTGGTTGTTCAATTGGGATATCCTAAAATATGGGACACAGAGAACCCCTTTGATTTTATGGAAATGATCAGTTTAAGACCAAAAAGTAATTTTTTTGAAGTCAGAGTGGGAGAATATATAAAAGCCAATGAATCAGATAAATTAGAAATAGTTCAAGATTTCTAAAAAAAATTGATGGTAAAACGCATCCATTTATTAATACATTGCAAACTCATGTATAAAATGTGTAACTCTATATATGAATCAAAGGGGTGTTCTAACTCCCACCCCGAGACTTGTGAGCGTGGATGCAATCATCCACAATTCGTGCCACAGCAGGCACAAAACCACGATTTGTGTTCCCTTCGTGATCATGAAGGAGTACACACCATCGTGAGTGTGATGTTGGCAAATGGCGGCTATGACTACAACGAGACTTCGCATGGACTTCATGTGAATGAAGTCGCACCACAACCATTTGATGGTTGTGGGATATGCATGGTGTCACCTTGCTGTTGTTAAGAGTGATTATCACATTATAAATACAATATTTTTTAAAAAATTTATTACCAAATATATATATATATGTATATTCCAAATAAATTTAAAATAGATAAATCTGGATGTTCTCTTTCAAATAATACAAAGGTAGAAACACAAGCTTTTCGTTCAAAAAAAATAAAAGAATTACTTATAAAATTAGATGCAAGTCAAATATCAGAATTATTAGATGAAGCTCCCTTTATGAATCAACTATGTCTTTTAAATGAAAAAATTTCAGTTGCATATATAATTAATTTCCCCGAAACCTATATTTTTACTGAAAAATTATTTTTATATACTTTAGAGATATATACTATTTTAGAAGAAAATAATGCAGAAATATTTACATTAAAAGATAGTAATGTACTTATATTTTTACCTAAAAATCAATTAAATGCTTGCAAAATAGCATACATAGAAAATAATTTACATAAAAAAAATTATTTAAATAGTGGTACATTAAAATTTTTAAGACAAGAATTACTTGCACCTGGACCAATTGCTTTTAAAAATATTATTCTAAGGAAATATATTGCTTCACAACTATCAAATATTACTACAAAACATCCAAAAGAACAAGAAAAATTACTAGATAATTTTTATAAGAAAAAGATAAAAACAAAAAAATCTGAGATTGAAAAATTTGAGAAATATTATATAAATATTTTAAACGAATGTGATAACTTAGCTGATGAATTATTTACTTCAAAAGATTTTGAAAGATATCAAAAAGAGTTTAGTAAAAAAACGAAGAAGTTTAGATATCCTTTAAAGGAAGTATTTGGACCACGGAGACCATATTCCTATCAAATGTTCAAAGATATGATATGTAAATTCCGAAACAAGTATTTAAAAGAAAAAAAAGAATATGAAAAAAATATTTAAAAAAACCATTTAGAGATAAATTGTATTTAAAATTTAAATTAATTTAAATTTTAAATGACATTAATCGATGAATATTTGGAATATCAACAAGACGCTGAGAATAAATATGGCCGTAATACCATTGTTTTATATGAAAATGGCCATTTTTATGAGGTTTATGGCATTGACAACGACAAAGAACAACTTGGAAATGCTAAGAGGGTTAGTGAGATATTAAATATTACGCTAACACGAAAAAACAAAAAAATCATAGAAACTAGTCGCAGCAATCCTCTCTTAGTTGGTGTTCCAACCATTTCCATCAATAAACATTTAAAAACACTTATTATGCACAAATTTACAGTTGTTTTTGTCGAACAGATAACGTCGCCACCTGAACCTCAAAGAGGATTAACCCGGATTGTTAGTCCAACAACTTATATCGGCGAGGAATGTAAAAGCGATTCTAACTATTTGCTTTCTATTTATTTCGAGTCCTGTCATGATACAAAGAATTATTGTAAAACTCTTATTGTGGGCATGAGCGGTATTGATTTAACAACGGGGGAATGTATTCATTATCAACTGTCATCTGTTAATGGTGAATTTGATGTTGTTTTTGAAGATATGTATCGTTTCATTGAAACTATTGATCCGAAAGAAACGTTGGTTCACTATAGCAACCAGGATATATTTTCTTTAAGCGAAATAAGTGAATTATTAGAATTTGATAAAAGAATAGTTCATTCGAGAAATAATTGCACTAAGGAAATTTTTAAGTTAAGTTACCAAAATGAATTTTTAAAAAAAATATACCCAAATTGTGGATTAATGAGTCCAATTGAACATATAAATATGGAATTTAAGCATGAATCGTTGATTAGCTATATTATATTATTAATTTTTACGCATGAACATGATGAAAGAATTTTGCGAAATTTGGGGATACCGGAGGAATGGAATCGCAAGAGGTATTTAATTTTGAATCATAATACATTATATCAATTGAATATTGTTCCGGATAATACTTTGGATAATCCTTTTGCAATTCGTAGTTTATTTGATATTATTAATAATACAAATACTCCGATGGGAAAAAGGTTATTGCGGAGTAGATTGCTTAATCCCATATTAAATGAAACTAAATTAAATGAGCAATATAAAATGTTAGACTCAATGATTAATTTTGATGATAGATCGAAATTTGATACTCATATGAAGATAGTGTTAGATTTGGAGAGATTTGTAAGAAAAATGTGTATAGGATATTTACATCCACATGAAATGGCTGGGCTTGATATATCACTTACGGCAATTAAAAATATTATAAACATGTTTGACCAAATAGGAGATAAAAATGGATTTATTAAATTATTAGAAAAAGATAGAGAGGATTTCAGTAAATTTTGTGAAGAATATATTAATACATTTGATATTAATGTCATGGCTATGTTTAATCAAAATAATATTACACAATCTTTTTTTCAAAAAGGAATATTTGAAGAAGTTGATTTACTACAGGAAAAATCACATGTACAACATCTTTATTTTAAGAATCAGGCTTTAATTTTGTCTAATTTTATAGAGGCTAATTCAGATCTCATAAAAAAGGAACATAATGAGAGAGATGGACATTTTTTATTAACTACTAAAAAAAGGTCACAACTTATTCAAAAAAAAATAGAGGGATGTCAGGATGACAAATTGCGAAATTATATATTTAAACCACATGGAGCGAATTATGTAAAAATATCTAGTACTGAATTAGAAACTGCATCACACCAGCTAATTAAATTAGAAACAAAATTAATCACTACTATGAAAGATAAATTTTTAATAAAATGTGAGGAACTTTATGATAAATATGGTGAATTATTCTCAAGATTGAATGTATTTATAAGTGAAATAGATGTACTTCGCAGTCATTCAGTTACTTGCATTAAAAATGGATATTATCGTCCTGAGATTTTAAATAAATACGAGGGGAAATCATATTTCGATGCGACAGATATACGCCATCCAATTATTGAAATGATTCAAACATCAATACCATATATATCAAATGATATTCAAATAGTGCAAGAGGGAATACTTCTTTTCGGATTAAATGGTGGAGGAAAATCATCATTGCTTAAATCTGTCGGTTTATCGGTTATTATGGCGCAGATGGGTATGTATGTTCCCGCTAAAACATTTGTTTATTATCCATTTAAAACATTGTACACACGAATTATGGGGAACGATAATATTTTTAAAGGTCTTTCATCATTTGCTGTAGAAATGACTGAATTACGAACAATATTAAAACATGCGGATTCGAATAGTTTAATATTAGGTGATGAAATCTGTCGAGGAACAGAAATATATTCAGCACTATCTATTGTATCATCTACTATTAATATATTATGCAATAAAAATACAAATTTTTTGTTTGCTACTCACTTACACAATCTTCATGAAATAGAAATTTTGAAAGGATTATCAAACTTAAGAAAATTCTATATTCCTTTGGAAATTGTTGATAATAAAATTATATATGGAAGAAAAATTCGTGAAGGAATTGGAGAAAAACTATATGGATTAGAAGTTGCGGAGCATATTATTAGAAATGATGGCTTTATTGGACTCGCAAATAAAGTGCGAAAAGATTTACTCGGAATTGATGAAGAGATTGTTCAAACAAAAAAATCAAGATATAATTGTAATGTATATATGGATAAATGTGAGATATGCGATAGTAAAGAACAATTAGATACTCATCATATTAAATTTCAATCAATGGCTGATGAAAATTGTATGATTGATCATATTAATAAAGATGTAAAAAATAATTTAGCAGTATTGTGTAAATTTCATCACCAAGAAGTACATAAAGGAAATATTACTATCGAGGGTTATATTGATACATCCGATGGTAGTAAATTATCTTATGAAAAAAATAAAAATCTATCCATATCTATTGATCCAAATGAGTCTGATAAACCTACGTCTCCAGTAATTATGGAAACAATTAATGGAAAATCTAAATATACAAAAGATACTATTATGAAAATAATAAATTATAAAAAAATGTCTACAACATTTTCAATGAGAAAAATAAAATACAAAGTAGAAGAAGATCTTGGAATAAAAATAGGTATTCCAACATTAAAAAAAATATTAAGCGGAGAATATGGGGAAAATTTATTTAATCTTCCTTCTAAAAATTCAAATGTATCATTTAGTTAAGAATTTTTCTACCAATAGTTGTAGATGCACTTGAATTATTTCTAAGTGCATTTTGGATTTGCTTAATATCTAGATCATCATCGTCATCGTCATCATTTTCTTCAGCATCATGATCCTGTTTCTTTTTCGATGATGATTTTCCTTCAGTTTTTTTCTTAATAACTTGTAACTCTAAGTGAAGCATAGTTTGCATATCAATAAGTTGGGTAATAGCATTTTCCAAAATTGCTATTTTATTTTGAACATTGGCAAGAATTAAGCTATTATTGGAGTTCATTTAATAAATCTAAAGATTTATTAAAATATATTTAAACTCGCTCTAAATAATTTTATAAATTGATTTTTTTAAATTTAAAAAAATCAATTAAAATAATATAATGCTTGTTCCTATTCGGTGTTTTACATGCGGGAAACCCCTTGCTCATTTATGGAATGATTATTTAAAAATGTTGCAGGAACATAATAATGTTGAAGATATG
>Ga0233412_10001908_pt1 | contig 10425 bp, 17 predicted proteins | sample Na_anoxic_4_MG_FD_180667 | JGI IMG/M metagenome (GOLD analysis project Ga0233412, IMG submission 180667) | Seawater microbial communities from Saanich Inlet, British Columbia, Canada - Na_anoxic_4_MG | ecosystem: Environmental > Aquatic > Marine > Inlet | place: Canada: British Columbia... | reverse complement strand
AGCTACCGGACTATTATACTAAATTAAAAAAAATGGAAAGTGAAGCAGAATAACCTATTCTACTGTATCGAACATTCCTTTTGTAAATTCACCAAAAACAACATCTCTATCAGTAATTGTTAGCCATGGCATATGACGCCAATAATATTCATGCTCCGGTAGTGATGACAATCTTTTCTTGGGCCAGCCGAATACATAATCATCATATGTGAACCCGAATTCAATCCTTTGTCTAAAATCCCAGGGACCACCACTAATTAATGAAACTTCGGCCCATATCAACATTGGTCGCTGCATTGCGGGGTCGCACGTTTCAACATTATACATTCTGCCTTTTTCGTCATATGGGCACAAGTATACGTCGAGCACACGCAAAATATGGTCTACTTCGACTGGTCGAAATGGTCGCCAATTGATTTTACGCATATTTTATATTTGGAGAGTTTTCGTGATGGCTGCTACGTACTATAATGAGGTGGCGTGATGTTTCGAGAAACTGGATGGGTAGGTCATTTGCAAATAGATTATAAAAATCTTGGATGTATAGGGTTGTTTAATGAAGTAACCATGTCTAAAGACGGTGTAGAGTATAAAACATTCTCTAAAGATTTAACTAACCCAAGTGGCACGCCATGGTTCATGCTAGCTGACCCTCACGTATATGCCTATAATGGGGACGAGTTGTGGCTATGTGTTACTTGGAAGACTTTAGGGATGGTAGAGGATGGTCTTATATCAGCAGAGGACGTGGCGCTCACGGAATGGGATAACTGGTGGGACCAAGCAAGTCTTGGTGGTAAAAACGACCCCGTCAACGTCATATTCGATGCAAAATGGCGCAGAAGTGAGTGCCTTCTTGAATTTGATGTGGAATTGTTCGATGAGGTAATTAAACATTGGTCCGATAAACATTTTGAACGAGCCAAAAGAGAGCCTAGCGATTTAGAAGAGAAAGTCGCTTTCTGGCTCCATCAGAAATAACTATCGTTTAGCCCAATGGAAATACTGTTTAAGTAAATCATAAGCGTCAGACGCCGCGTAGCTATCAGCCCCAAACTCAGCTAGCACATCTAAAGCCTCAGCAACAGCTGGGAATTCGACAGGTGGCCCTGTGTCGATAGGACTCATTCCGAAAACTTCTCTGGCCTTTGTATACTTAACCATAAGACGTTTTCTGGTTTTATCATCTAGCGGGTCTAGTCGTTCCCTACTTGAGTTATGCCTGATATCAGCTTTCTTTACGCGAGTTGACACAGGGCGTGCCAAGACCCTGATGTAGTAATCGTCTCTAGATTCACGGTAGCGGGCACTTATCGCCTCAACATCTCGTGCGATTGCGAGTCCAAATCCATACTTAATATCTTCAAACGTTCTGTTTGTGTCTTCTATGACATCGTGTAATACAGCTACAATCCGATGCCGCTCGTCTGGCAAATCTGAGTCGTTTGCGACAGCTAGCGGATGAAGGATGTAAGGATGCCCCTGCTTGTCTTTCTGTCCAGCATGGGCTTCAACAGCAAATAAAATCGCCCGTTCGAGAGTGGTCATTACGTCTCCGTTTTAGATAAAAGAGGACAAAATACTTCTGCGTCCTTATAGTTTTTGATTTTGGCTTCGGCTTTACAACCAACAAGATGAAGAATTTTACTTTCCCCAACAAACACAGCTCCGGAATTTTCTGGCGCAGCTTCTGTTTTACTATCAGCACACTTCCAACACATCGGTATTGTGCCTGTCATGTTCTTCGTAATACCTATCATGCCTGCTCCTATTTTAGGTTTGCTTGCTTTTATGCTACCCACAACTTCCGTGAGAAATTACCATATAATTCAAACATAATATATGCAATTATCGATTCTACATGAAGCCACTTTAGAAGACATTGAGCGGAAAATTCCTGTGTTTATGCAGAAATATTTTAGTGGCGAAGAATCAGAAGAAACACTCAATCTTATTAGGCAATTAGCTGAGTTAGACCCAACTAATGGGAAATATACAGAGTGGGTAATAAGGCAGTACAAAGATGAAACTTTCATTATCCCAGAGGATAATGAAAAGATATCAAAGAGTTTAGCCAAATTTCATAAAATAAAATCAAGATTAGATGATAAGGACATCAATTCGTACACGCCAGGGTCATTGGCCAAAGCGTTGGGACAACATGGTGGGGAGTCTAAAAGGCAAGAGAGAAAGTTAGGTCGTGAGGGTAAATTGGTGTTGCCACAAGGAGCTGAGTTGGTTCTAGATAATGGAAGGTACAAAGCAGTTAAAGTGACCGACCCAAAAGCAGCTAGCCTTTTATGCAGTGGTACTCAATGGTGCACAGCTAATCCAAAACCAGCTGAAACATATTTAAAAAGCGGGTTTCTATATCTTATCTATGTTAATAATGAGAGAAAATATTTAATTCATTATGAAACAAACCAATTTATGGATATCTATAACACACGAATTTCTGACGATGATAAATTGAAGCTTGTCGAATGGTTAAGCCCAGCCTCTGGCGAGACAGTTCGTAATAATTCAAGTTTAGCAGTTTGGTATGCTAGAGATGTTATCAAAGGCCACTGGCCTGAGGGTGAGTCGGCTATAATGAAAGACCCTAAGGAGGCCTGCAAATATGCTTCTAGTATTATCAAAGGCCGTTGGCCTGAAGCTGAGCCAGCTATAATGAAAAGCAATCTTGCTGGTTGGTATGCCAAGAATGTTATCAAAGGCCGTTGGCCTGAAGCTGAGCCAGCTATAATGAAAAGTAGTTTTGTTGTAGATTATGCTCAAAACATTATTCAGGGCCGCTGGCCTAAAGCTGAGCCTTATATAATGAAAAGTCATAGGTTACCTTATGAATATGCTAGAGACGTTATTAAGGGCCGCTGGCCTGAGGGCGAGTCGGTTATAATAAAAGACCCTGAACGTGCTAGCACATACGCTCAAGAAATTATTAAAGGCCGCTGGCCTGAGGCTGAGCCAGCTATAGCAAAAAAACCATACCTAGCATATCATTATGCTCAAAGAGCCGTTCAAGGTCGCTGGCCTGAGGCTGAATCTTATATAATGAAAGGCCCCCTGGCAGAACCCTACGCCCGATACATTATTAGGGGTCGCTGGCCTGAGGCTGAATCTTATATAATGAAAGACCCGGATAAGGCGTACCATTATGCCCAAAATATCATTAAAGGTCGCTGGCCTAAGGCCGAGCCAATTATAATGAAAGACCCTAGATCGGCAGGTGCTTACGCCCGACAGATTATTAAGGGCCGTTGGCCTGAGGGCGAGCCGGCTATAATGAAAGACCCCTCATCGGCATATTTTTATGCTAGAGACGCTATTAAAGGTCGCTTCCCTGAGGGCGAGCCGGTTATAATGAAAGACCCTTACTACGCAAACTCCTATACTACAGACGTCATAGATACTTTCAAATAAGCCACGGCGGGAACGTTAAAGAGACCGTTCGTTTATTTGATTTAATGTGTGGATGACCGCCCCACGAAATTTGTCATCCAGCTCGTTTTCCCTATAACCGCGAACGATTATACCATCGAACCCGCAATTATGTGTCTCCCGTATCATCTGAGATGCCCTGTTCACACTCATCGGCTTCCTCTGTGTTTTTACCGGATAAGTAAACGTTAAATCAGCATAAATTGGTTTGCCATATTGTTTAGCGATTTCCGCCGACTGGCACAACACTTCTGACCATTCATCCCAATCTGGTGTGTATGCATGTGCCCAACATGCAATGAATTGAATTCGCTTTATTAAATTCGGTTTTTTATATTGATTTTGTTTAAAAGGCGTAGTTATGGATTTTTGTATCGCTTCTATTGTAATTTTTTTCGCCGGTCTAGATACTACAAACCCAATCTGTGAGCTATAATGCATCGCTTGATGTAGCATCATTAATAATTCTTCAATATTATTCTTCCCTGGGTATGACATATGGTTAATATCACCAGCGTCTAATAGTGTGGGGCATCCGTGTATTATCCCAGAACCAACTTGAGATGATATAATATTGCTTGCCCTGCTACCATCATATACATTACGCGATGTATCTGCTGATGATATCCATGATGTTGGGATATGATTTACTCTAAACATCCCTACTTTAGGATTAATCAACCTATTAATATTTTGATATTGGCTTGAGAGTAACGCTCTAAACATTTAATTATCCGATTGATACATATTTGGATGGAGTAGTTATAGATAACATATAGTTACATCTATATTACGGTATACCCATATTTCTTTTATCATATTTTCAATCACTTCCCATTCACCCCCTGCCAATCCCGACCCAAATTTTGGGGCATATATTGGCAAGTCATTGAATTTTACAAAAGCTGCTGTTCTCGCCATTGCACAAGCTAGAGCAGAATATCTGATAGGTGGTAACCATGCAGCTGGGTGCTGCACTGTCCCGGCCTGGGCTATCATATTTACTATATTATATGTACCCACCCGAACTGTTGATATCTGTCCTAATTTAAATGGATTATTATCGTGGTCAACTTTGTTTTTGGCCCACGCTCGATAAGCCTTCTCTGCTTGTGGCCATTTTTTACTTAATGATTTAGTAAATCCTGCACCCCAGTGCCCAAGGTCATTGCATATATGAACGATTGCAGCTGGGCCTGCTATCTCAATTATATCACACTTAACGTAACGCATTAAATATAAATACAGCCTACACAAAAGTTAGGTAAGTGTATTCGAAAATAATGTTCAATGCCTTCTATTGAGCATGCATTATATGATAGATTACGGGTATTAACCCGGATATGGTTAGACCACAAAAATTGTGGCTTGCAATGGGAATTAGGTAAAATTTTGGAATACCCAGGTGTATCAGATTGCTTGCCGGGCGCTTTAGAGGCATTCCATATAGAAATTGAAGACTCAGTTTTATTAGAAGGCCCACATAAAAAATGGTCTATAATGACCGTAATGTTTATCGCATATCTCCCTCTTGACCCTAATGCCGACCCTATACTGAGTGCAGTCTTACTTGTTAAACGATTTAAGGCTCTCTATTCAGACCAACCTCATAGAGATTTTATAGATAATGTGCCGTTTGATGTTGATACTAAATCGCTTAATTTTGATGGAATTAGATTTAGAGCCGATGGTGGCCGAGTCACATCAAAAAAGCTGAAAAACCTTAGCCAAGTAGAAGAGATGATTTACGATAAATTGTGTGATATTTTTCGACGATATAATTGACAACCACGGCGTGGATAACATATGTCTATGGGATTAAGGAAAAAAGTTATTGTTTATACGGCTGTTTTTGGTAGTAAAGATAATATCTTAGACCCGATAAGATATCCTAACGTTGATTATGTGTGTTTCACAGATAATGATTTTAAATCCGAAGTTTGGAAAGTTATATTGCAACCAAGTCAAGACAGCAGAACATTCCCGTTCCTCAGTCCAAGAATGTCAGCTAGAAAATTTAAAATATTACCACATACTTTTTTAAATAATTATCATTCTAGTTTGTGGATTGATGGGAACGTCCGTTTAATGGCTAATCCTATTGAATTAATTAACACGTTTTTAATAGACAGTAATATGGCTTGCTTTGCTCATCCTAAGCGTAAATGCATATATTCCGAGGCACGTCCTGCTAGTAAAAGGTTGGGGTCTGAATGGCGACATAAGCTGGCTATAAAAACACAGATGAGACGATATAAAAGGGAAAATTACCCAAAAAACAACGGTCTTATTGAAAGCTCTATCCTATTACGTAGACATATGGAAAGTAATGTTATTTCTTTAATGAATTGTTGGTGGAATGAAATAATTAATGGAAGCATAAGAGACCAACTTAGCTTTAATTACTGTTCTTATAAGCAAAAATTCAAATACGCTATTATACCGGGTAAAATATCTAAGAGCAAATATTTTACCCGGCACGAACATATCTAAATTCGACAAAAATATAACGCGACTTAATCACAAATCTGTATTTTAAGCACATGGACGAAGCACGTAAAACATATTTATTGACTCGTACCCTTAATAGATTCTATGACTTCTCTAAGTCTACAATCTATGCCTCTTATAAAGTCTTAACATTTACAATGGTGTCTATCAACGATGATGGCGAACTAGTAGCATCAGCATGTGACCCCTCTCGAGAAGTGTGGTTTCTTATCGAATGGATGCTTATTGGCGGACGTAGTATCGGGAGAAAAATTCTAGAAGCGCCGGTTCCTGTCATAGACAATATAGTTCGTTTTTCAATAATAACAGATGGGGAGATATGGTGCGAAGCCGTCAGAGTAGGTCCTAAGTGGTACCGTGCTATAACTGAGCCGCAGATAAAACCACCCAAACAAGTAATTGTACAAAGATTTATAAAACAAACTCTCCCACTTTACATGGGATTAATTACAACTTGATTTTCAATGAATTCACAAATATAAGTCCATGATATTGGGCAGAAATCGTGGGCGTCAACTCCAACATCCATCGACCGCAATCTAGGCTTGTCTATGGTTCCATGTACATGCCCGTATAAATGCCACGACCTATGAAAGCTAGCTTGCCATGATAACATTGGAAAATGGCACATCGTAAGGAATTGTCCGTCGATTTTGGTATCTAAATACCCATGATGCAATTTAATGCGGCCTCTAGTATGGGCGTCCTCTAATTGCTTTCGTCGATGCTTGTCATGATTCCCAATTATTATCCTAATGTCTTTGCATCTTATGGCATTTAAAAATGGCCATGGGTCCCCCCATGCAAAATCACCTAAATGCCAATATGTATCGTCCTCGCCTACCATATCGTTAATGTTAGTTAACATCACATCGTTCATATCGTCGGCTGTTTTAAATGGCCGGTTGCAATGCTTTATTATATTAGTGTGACCGAAATGTGTATCTGCGCTAAAGTAGTTCATTATGTCCTCTGGTTTACTTTTGATACGTTTGCTCTCTGCGGGCAAATTTATACTATAGGAGTCACTATGATACATATGATAGCCGCCGCGACTACACAAAGTGCAGACGCAGGTACCAATATCCAAATTTCAATCCCGGCAGTGGTGACATTCGCTGGGATTTGTGCACTTTCATTTACATTGATAAAAATTGGAGATAGACTATGGGGACGTGGTAAAAATGACAAAAATGATAGGGATGATAAAGACAATAAAAATGATAAAATTGTCGAAAGTATGGGCAAATTAGGGGACACATGTGTCCAAAACCGCGAAAAACTTGTCGATAGCACCAATGCCCTATCTAATGCTATGACAAAGTATATTGAACTACAACAAGCATCATTGAAATTAGCCGAATATAGGCATGAGACAATCACTAAACAACTCGAAGGCATACTCGCACAAGCTGCCAACACTCAATCTGGTACTAAGGAAGATATTAGAGATATTCATTCTAGACTGCATAAAATTGCTCTCAGTATTGGAAAACATGATTGAGGTAAGATATGACAAAACTAGTACCGCAGTTCATGAGTCCACGTTTAATTATAATAGAAGGTTCCGACGCTAGTGGCAAAAACACTCAAAGTGATTTATTAGTAGAACAAATCAATCAAGATAGTTGTATATGCCCTGGTATCAAGATGAGCTTTCCAGTATATGATTCGCCAACTGGAAAAATTGTATCGAAATATCTTCAGGGTGAATTTGGACCAGTAGGTTCTATCGACCCTAAAATCGCATCTACGTGGTACGCTCTCAACAGATTCGAGCACAAGCATGAGATGCACGGTCCTAGTATATGGAGGGGGCGTGAAGACTGTGATTTTACAGTAGTCTGTGACCGATATGTCGAAAGCAATATGGGGCACCAAGGCGGGAAAATCGCCGACCCTAAAAAACGAGCGGAATTTTTTAAATGGTGTGAAAAGCTTGAATACGGCGATTTAGGATTGCGCCGCCCAGATGTTGGGGTATTCCTCCATGTCCCATGGCAGGTATCGAAACAACTCATAGAGTCAAGAGGCAGGCGGGCAGATGGCCATGAAGCCGACGAAAAACACCTGCAAATGGCCGAGCAAGCATACTTACAACTGGCAGATATCTATAATTGGATAATTATTGAATGTACCGAAGGTGGCGAGATGCGTGAGAGGCATAATATTGCATCTGAAGTTTGGTCTAAATTATCAAATAAAAGTGACAACGACTATTCTAAAGGTTTATAGCCTTTTGCTTGTAATTTCTTATGCCACTTCTCTAGATTTTTAATTGTATAACCAATTGAGTCGCCTTTTTTAAGAGCTTCAATTGGGGGTGCAATTCCCTTTTTGCCGAATGACCCATCATATAAGTTGAATGAGATATAACGCGTTCCTACACGCATACTAATTGCTGTCACCTGGGTTTTGCCATTGAATGGAACGTTTTCACGTACCCAAGTTTCTGCCCCATTACCTAACGCCTTTACATCTACCTGATTGAGGGGCTTTTTAAGTGAAGGGGATGCACTTTTGCTCGTACTTTCAATGATACCAACAATAACAAATTGGCCACATGCACACGTCCCTCTTTCGTCTGTTACTTTGCAAATTTCGCCACACGTTGGACAGGCTGCTATATGTTGACCATTATCCACAATCGCCATACTGCCATCGGTTTCACTTTTTACCACTCGGTCCGGGTGCGGCTTTAAGATATGATTATTAGTCGGGTCTAAAATTGTAATCAATCCAAGACGGTCTGGCTTGCCATCTAATAATAGGAATCCTCCTCTTAGGACGCCCATAGCATCCATAATCTTTATCTCCGGCAAATCCGAAGGGTCAAGGCCTGGGTAGCCAGGTATTATTTCATTTGATGCTTCATTGTCCATGTCTTATTTTGCTGCGCCGCAGTATTGCGAGAAATTATATATATATCAAATATAGATTATGAAGCTCAATAGATTACATGAAGATACACAGCCTAAAGCCCGCATGAAACAAGTCTGGAATAAAGATGAGCATGTTGGCAAGACCAAAAATCGATGGTATACTGGCAAGCCTACTAAAGCTAAAGCTTACAAATGGTCTAACAGCGGTACATTCCATGGACAGTCAGAGGGTTATGACGACCATATTATGTCGGATGGTCACTCTTAGGTTCGTTACCGATGCCGTACGTAGTTCGCAAATATTCTCGAAGTTTATCCCCACCTTTTCTCTTCACCATCTTTTTCATTAGTGCGTGCCACTGCGGTTGGGCAATACAGCCGTCTTTGTAGAATTGTATTAGATTACGATTCTTCTTTTTATTGCGGCAACAATTGCAGCACGGCACCACATTGGCAGGTACACATGGCCCGTGTTCTTTAATTGGGAACGGATGGTCTGGACTATCTGCCATTTCCCCACAATATATACAACGATATTCGGATTCTTCATATATATCAACTACATCTTGGAATGATATATCAACGTCTACACCAGATTTACGGCCTCTGTAACGACTTTGCCTGAGCCACCCGCTTATACGCTTTTTAAGTAACTCTATTTCTGGTGAATGTTCATCAAACGGCTTCTGGCTCTGATTCTGTATATGTGTCATTTGTAGCCTCTGCAGCAACCATCCGGATTACACCCGCCAAGATGTCTGAGAGGTTTTCATCCTCTGTAGTCATCCACATATTACATAATTTTACTATTGGTATTGATAATAAATTGTAATGTGTGAGTTTCGGGTCGTCACTTTCATCGTCTATTGAAGTCATAGCCAACAATAACAGGAAGCCAACACCTGAACCAGCTTTATCGTAGCTATCTAATTGGCATTTTATGGCCAAATTCGGTAGCTCCATTACTTCTGTTCCAAGTCGTTGAGAAAGCCATTTTTCTACGTCTATTGTATAGTTCATAACGGTATCTCCGTCATTTATATACATGACGGAGACTCGCTATTCCCCTTGAAGTGGCGTTTAACCTTCCTTTGATTTTGCTTTCTGCTGGTCCGCTAAGTCGGGTTCCAAGGGCAGCATCCGTAGTAGACCATTTTCCATCGTTTGAGCCATCATCTTCTCGTGATTCTAAATAATATAATTCGTCTAATATTGTTCTAAAAGAATAAAGCAGTGCGGTGTGCATTCGTTGGTCTTCTGTGTCTTCGGGTTGGAAATGTGCTAGCACTGTTTTGCGGGCGTCAAGAGTGGCTTTGAATTTTGGCATTAACTCATCCACACGCCCTGTTTGTTTAAGCGCACGTCCGAATATGTTAATTAATTTTTCCAACCCCATACTATTGTCTAGTTTTACTTTAACTTCCTTTGGTTCGCCTTCTTCGTGGTCTTTAACTTTATATATAATAGTTGCATCAGCGGCAACATCACGTGGGTTCAGCAAATCCGACAAACCCACGTGTTGTGGATTGCTTAATATCTCTTTTTTCAAAACTTCCACAGCATGCAAGACGTTGGGTGGCAAATCTTCCTG
>Ga0233412_10001907_pt1 | contig 10425 bp, 11 predicted proteins | sample Na_anoxic_4_MG_FD_180667 | JGI IMG/M metagenome (GOLD analysis project Ga0233412, IMG submission 180667) | Seawater microbial communities from Saanich Inlet, British Columbia, Canada - Na_anoxic_4_MG | ecosystem: Environmental > Aquatic > Marine > Inlet | place: Canada: British Columbia... | reverse complement strand
TACTTTTATTTCCAAAAACTTCGCTCTTCTTGACAAATTCAAAATAAATCCCATCCCTCAAGCCTGACAACTCGTTATTTGCCACGAGCATTTTTGAACAGTGCCATAAATGGATACCATTTCCTGAATTGGCCTGAGACTCAGCCTCCGAACTCAATATGTTATTTCGAACCTGTCCATTCTTTGATTTTTCAACAAGTATTCCAAAAAAGACGTGTTTAAAAACATTGTTTTCAATGACAAAACCATCAGATCTTGTCACAAGGATTGCGGCGAAATCTTTAGTATAACTGCGGCCTACATTGATGATTTCAAGACCACTAACAGAAAAATTATCAGTTGCAAACCTAAAAATGGTCTCCTTGTTTTCGCCATCGACTATTGGGCCACCAACTCCTTTAATATGAATTGATTTCTCAACCAATATATCATGCTCTTTATAAACGCCTCCTTTGATAAGAATCACATCCCCATCCTGACTCAATGCTACAGCCTCTTTAATAGTTTTAACCTCACAACTTGAACACACCTCTATTTCTTTCCCATAGACGGAAAACAAAGAAATAAATGCCAAAAAAACAAGAATAATTCTTTTCATTTACTCAGCATCAAATTTTTTCAAAAGTGCTACCCAGCTATATAATTCTCCATCATTCTCACCCTTTGCCGCCAAGGCATCATTCTCAGTTACAAAGCCAGAAAGATTTGCTCCCATTGGGCTTTTAATTGCCGGACTTATTAGATAAACAGATGAGATGGCTGAAGTCATATGACCAGGTGAATTATAATCTGCAACGAGAAGTATCGCAATATCATCACGTTTTTTCTCAGCCAATTCGTTTACCATACATTCTATGGCGTCATATTTGAATTGCTTTCCTTTACCGGTGACATATTGCGCAGCGTGCTGTTGGTCAACTATGGTCATTTTACAAAAATGACAGGCATCACTACCATAGTTTATTTGTTCTGGTTCCACTTTACAGGAAACCAATAAACATAGCACAGCTATTAAAGCAGTTAATTGTACTTTTTTCATTTTTTTTAGTTAGTTCAACAAATATAATCCTTTATTCATACTTCTCTCTTTATCAAAAGAAGATGAATATTCTCACTTAGGAAACCTTGGCCTCTTTCTTGCCCACAAAGAAAGCTACTACTGTGAGTACCATCCCTATAAACATCATATACGCTCCTGAACGAGGATATGAATGGGCAATAAAGTTAAGAATATGTTTCGTACCAAATAATGGTGGCTGGAATCCCATTGTACTTCCATCTGGATTTTTAAAGCTCATAATGGCTTTCGGATCTAAATTATGACCGTAATCATATTCCCAAAGATAAAAATCATACATACCAGCAATGCCTAAAACAGACATGAAAATAAACCAAACCAGAAACCATTTATAGTTCGCAAATATACCAATTAGAACTCCTATAAGTGACATCAGTCCAATTACGAAAGGAAATATAGCAAATTCAGGAATTGCTTCCGGGATATACTTCATTCCAACATAATGATTCATCAAATTTATATTCTTGATATCAAATTCATGTACATCAGTAAATTTATTGATGTGAATATTCATACTCAATGGGATTGGATATTGAGGTGCTTCCAGGGTTATATTCCATAAAGGGAATACAAATAATCCTAACAATAGTAAGGATCCTATCACCATTAGAATTTTTGACTTTTTCATAATTCGTGTTTTTGGGGGTTGGGGGTGGTGTTGAGAAATCATCGGTTTTATCGGTCGTTTAACCCTTTGATCTCGTTTTTTAAAGGCCGGATTATTAAGGCTTTTAAACAAAAACGGACAGTTAAAAATTTCACTGTCCGTTTTCTACAATAATTAACTTAACCTCTTTCTTTATGTTATTCAACGTCTACAGCGTCACCATCAAGTGTGAATGAAATAGGCACATTTGAGCCTTTTTTAGACACCCTTACATATCCTTGCATTTCTTGATGAAGCGCAGAACAGAAATCTGTACAATAGAATGGCCAAACACCTTCTTGTTTTGGTTCCCATGTAAATGTTTCTGTTTGCCCTGGCATGATCAATAATTCAGATGTATTGGCTCCAATCATTGCTACACCATGTGGTACGTCATAATCTTGTTCTAGGTTTGTAACGTGGAAATATACTTTATCACCAACTTGAATTCCTTCAATATTATCAGGCGCAAAATGCGATCTAATCATAGTCAAATATATATGAACCTCATTGCCATCTCTAACCACTTTGGCTTCAGCTTCGCTTTTAACAGCGTATGGATGCTCGTTATCTTCAAGTTTAAAGAACTTCTTTGAATTCTTCGCTACGATATCAGCTGGAATACCTGCTGCATAATGTGGTTCTCCAATAGTTGGGAAATCTAACAACAATTCCATTTTATCTCCTGAGATATCATATAACTGTGCAGACTGAGTAACCTCTGGCCCTGTTGGCAGGTATCTGTCTTTTGTTATTTTATTCATAGCAACAACATATTTACCAAATGGTTTTCTTGAATTACCACCTGGGATCATCAAGTGACCTACAGAGTAATACGTTGGTTTTCTGTCTAAAACTTCCCATGTTCCTAATTTCCATTTTACAACTTCTGAAGAAATAAAGAAAGTTGTATAAGCATTTCCTTTACCGTCAAATTCAGTGTGAAGTGGTCCTAATCCCGGTTGTTTAACAGCTCCTGCTAAAGTAGATTCATAGGATAAAATTGGAATTCCATAAGCCTCTCCATCAAAATCTTTATTCTCAATGGCTGTTAACATTTTACTAAAAGAATGTATGGTCAATTCCGCAGCAAGTTTTCCACTACCAACTATATACTCACCACTTGGATCAACATCACAACCGTGAGGAGATTTTGGAGTAGGCATAAAGTAAATAGCTCCAGGAACTTCACTAGGATCTACTACAAGAACTTCTTTTTTCATAGTTGAAGTAGCACTGTGTGTATTATCATCATATACGTTATGTGCGTAGTTAGCAGGAACTTTTGTACCTCCACCACCATTCACATAAGCCTCTATTTTCTTCCAGTTAATTGCTGCAATAAAATCTTTGTCATTTTGCGAAGCGTTTACCTCCAATAATGAATTTGCCTCTTCTGTATTATACGTTGTAAAGAAGAACCATCCATGAGAATCACCTCTACCAGGGTGAGAAAGGTCATAATCAAAACCTGGCATCATGATTTGGAATTTTATTTCCATTCCACCGTCTTCCGGATCCACAGAAATAAAAGATAAAGCTCCTTTAAAGTTTCCTTTGTATTCAGAAATTGGCATATCTCTTTGTGGGTATGGAACAGAAAATCTTGTTCCGGCCACGACATATTCTGTATTTTCTGTTACAAAAGAAGAACTGTGGTTACCCGCAGAATTCGGTACTTCAATAATTTCAGTAGTTTCAAAAGTGGTCAAATCAATTTTCGCAATACGCGGTGTATTGTTCCCATTGATAAACACATATCTTCCATCTAGTTCACCCGCAGTTTGAGAAATATCAGGGTGGTGAGAATCATCCCAAGGAATAAAACCATGTGATGTATTCAACATCGGTTTTGTTTCCTCATTAAAACCCCAAGCCTTTTCAGCATCAACTGAAAATACAGGGATCACTTTAAAAAGTCTTCCAGATGGTAATCCATAAACAGCTAGCTGTCCTGAAAAACCTCCTGAAACAAAAGCATAAAACTCGTCATGTTCGCCTGGTGCAACGTAAACCTTTTCCGCTGCATTACCCGATAATGCTCCTTTATTAGATTTACTAGAATTTACATCACCACATGATACCATCCATAAAGATAGTACCGTTAGTGTGATAAAATATTTATACATTGTTTTCATAATTACTTAGATTTATGTCTGATTAGTTTTTTGTTCTAAAATATTCTAAAAGCGCTCTTGCTTCTTGTTCAGTAAGATTTTGGTTTGCCATAGGAGCTCCGTTATACTCAACCAACAGCTTCTTAGCTATAGGATCGTCTGCAACCATTCCTTCTGGATTTAAAGCCATATTCATAATCCATTCTGGAGACCTTCTTTGTGTAACACCTTTTAAGGCCGGGCCTACAAACTTCTTAGTGATTTTATGACATGCGGTACATTTTGCTTTAAATATAACTTCTCCTTCTGCAACCATGGTATTGTCAATCTCTCCCAAAGTCAAACTTGTTATGGGTCCTATACCTTTATTAGTCATTGGATCGACTGCTTCAGGTGCTACCTCAGTTTCCTTTTCTTTTGCAGCTGGAGCATCCTTCTTAGGCTTATCTCCTCCACAACTCGCCATAGCTACTGCCAAGGCACATCCGATAATAAATTTTAATTTCATTCTTTTAGTTAGTTTATTATTATTCGGCAGGAACCAACACGTCATCAATGACATGGATCCAACCATTACTTACTTGCACTGTTTTTAATATTTTTGTTCCTCCAACATAGATCTCTCCGTCTTTGTTCTCAACAACTAAGTATTTTCCTGAAGCCATATAGAGTTTTCTTCCTTTTTTTGCTTCTTTTTTCAATTGTTTGATTGGGTAATTTGCCGGAGCGACGTGATTTACAAGAATAAAAGAAAGCGTTGCTTTATTTTCTGGTTTCACAAGATTTTCAACTGTTCCTTCTGGTAATTTTGCAAATGCTGAATTCAAAGGAGCAAAAATGGTAAGTGGACCTGCATTCACTACAGCATCTTCAACACCTGCTGCTTCAATGGCCGCTACTAAAGTACTAAAATCTTCTATTGATTTGGCTACTTGTAAGGCGTTCGCATCTGATTCATTATCTTCAACTCCAGATTGTCCTTTATTTTCTTTTGTTTCTATAACTTTTTCAGAACTAGTACTTTCTGTCTGTTGCGCTTCTTTTTTACATGAAGTAAATGAAAAAGTTAACAAGACAGCAATGATTAAAATGCGACTTTTCATTATAATTAATTTAAGTTAGTTAATAATTATTCTTTTGTTTGCCACAAAATTATGTAACATGAGTCACTAAAACCATGACAAAAATCATATAAAGGACGGCTTTATCTTTTATATTTGCATTATGTTTAGCAATCAAAGTAAATATGCCATTCGAGGTGTAATATATTTGGCCATAAATAGCTCTAAAGACAGCAAATTAGGATCGAAACAGGTAGGTGAAAAGATAAATGTTCCCATCCCATTTTTAGCTAAGATTTTTCAACATCTCAGTAAAGAAAAGTTAATTAGTTCCACTAAAGGACCTAAAGGTGGGTTCTTTCTCTCAGAAAAGCAATTAAAAGGAAATTTACTATCGATCGTATCATGTTTAGATGGCGAAGAAAATTTCAATTCTTGTTATATGGGGCTTTCTAAATGCAGTGATTCAAACCCTTGTGCCATTCATCATTTAGCCTCGCCATTTAATAACCAAGTGAAAGATGAACTTAAAAAAAGAAGCATTTCAGACTTTGCATTAGACGCAAAAAAAGGAAAATCGCATATTTTTTAAAATAATTAGTATCTTTGTTATGTCTAATTAGGCATTGAAAAGCTATGATTCAGCAAGTTACAAAAGGGATAAAAATTTCAATTACTTCAAATTTTGAAGGTAACCGCTATCAAAATTCAAAGGTGTATTACGCCTTTAGCTATAGCGTTACCATTGAGAATCAGAGTAGTGATACGGTACAACTTATCAGTCGCAGATGGAATATTTTCGACTCTTTAAACGATTATGAAGTTGTTGAAGGAGAGGGAGTTATTGGGAAAAAACCAATTTTAAAACCCAAGCAATCTTATACCTATTCATCACACTGTTTTTTGGTTTCACCTATCGGCTCAATGAATGGACATTATTCCATGATCAATTTTTCAACTTCAGAAAAATTCAGAGTAAACATTCCTACTTTTCAACTGATGCTTCCTGCTACTTTTAATTAATTTGATTACTTTTAAATCTTAGGACTACAGCGTCATTTATGAAATCTATAACGAGATTTACAAAGAATATTCGCGGAAAAAAGTGTTTGAATTGCGAAAATGACATTTCGGAAGATGATAATTTTTGCCCGCATTGTGGTCAGGTCAATGATCTCAAGAAGGTGAGCCTAAAGCAATATCTTTCTGCTTATTTTGATGATTTTCTTTCTTTTGACAGCCGGTTTCTGAATACAATTGTTGGCCTGGTTTTCAAGCCTGGATTCGTGACCAAGAATTATGTAGAAGGAAAGAGAATGAGATACATGAATCCTTTTCGATTGTATATTCAAATTACTATTTTGTTTTTCCTTGTTGTTGGAATCTTCTCAACGATTGACAATTTTAAAACAATAGACGAACAATCTTATCAATTGATTCCTGAATTAAATCTGGATCAAGGAAAAGCAAATCTGGATGATATCAAATCTGAAACCCTAAATGAGTTGAGAAAAAATGATGTAGTGCTCGATTCAGCAACCTTGAACCTTATCGATAACGGTATACAAAACATTTCTCAAAACAAAGATTCCATTCAGGATGCACATAACAGTCGAAAAGCGCTTCAAACTAAAATGTTGTTTTATTTCATAGATTCAATTGCCACAGACAATGTAATATTGGAAAAGTTCAAAGACGAAAGTATTCAGCGTTCTGAAAAAGATTCTGTTATGAATCAGCTGTTTGAACTTATTAGAGAAAAAGCCGAAAAGCTGACTGATATTGACCAAAATATACAACTTAAAAGTGCCTTCTCTGCCTCAATGTTATGGCAAGAAATCTCCGTCAAAGGAAATATAGAAAGACAAGGTATCAAACATTTAGACAGTATATTTCATGCCAATAAAATAGATTATGAAATCCCATTAACAATGGTTTATCGTTCAAAAGAAAACAAAGGTGGGTTCAATAATATAAAGACATTCATAGATTATCAAAATGACTATCCAACCGGTAAAACCTCAGAGGCCCTTAAGAAACTAGGATTTGAACCAACTTACTGGAATGGATTTCTTTTCAATAAATCAAAAGAATGGGCTGATGCCTTCGATGACGAAGACTATTGGAAGCAAATTTTAGAACGAGTACTATCGAGAATCTCTGTCGCCTTATTCTTTTTGTTACCAATATTCACGCTTATCGTATCGTTGCTCTACATTCGGAGGAAGTTTAATTACACTGAAAATCTAGTCTTCGTTTTTCATATTCAAACCGTTTTCTTTTTGTTACTGCTAATCTTTTTAATAATTGACCGAATTGTAGACTCAGATATTGGAATCCTTATATTCACGCTTACTTTTATGATTTATCTGTATAAAGCAATGAGGAATTTTTATGGACAAGGCTGGTTCAAAACATTGCTAAAATATATAATGCTCAACATTGCATTTTTGTTTTTGGCCCTTGTAGGAGGACTCATTATTTCATTCCTCGCTTTTTTGATTTAAGCCATATGGGAAATAAGCCATGTCGCAGTTCATGTCTTTTCTAATAACTTGTGTTATACTAACTGTACCGACCTTTTCTCTTCTCATAAACACATCAACTTTAGGATCTCCAGCTCCTGCACTTCGGTGAAATGCTAATATCGATGCCGGATCAACTTTATTCTCTTCAAGCCAATCTAAAAACCACTCTTTTCTCATCTCTTTCATTTCATCTGTGTATAAAGTAGAAGATGACCATATGCTCGGTTTCCAATCCATTTCTTGTAAAAATCGCTTGTTTCCATCCCAGACAAACTCATATAACCTTTGCTCATCTGACCATGTTACTGCTGTAATGGTGAAAGGTTCAATATTCTGAAGATCAATTTCATTACAGGCAACCTCTAAATTCTCAGAAACTAAGAGCTCCTTTACGATGAGCCCCCGGCTTTTTGCATAGGAATTTTGCTGCAGATGATTTTTAAACCCTCCATTCAACAAACAGATCAGTCTGTTGTTTCGACTTGTACCAATCCAGGTACCTCCTGCTTTCCCATCTTTTGGATAGTGTAATGAAACCCCTTCCTCAACATAGGTCTGAGGAACTATTGCTTCTTCTCGCTGGTATCCAACATCCCTGCTTGAGGTTAAAACAAATCCTTTTTTGCTTAGGGGTAAAAATGTAACGGTGCACATAAAAAATGTGAATATAAAAAATTAACGAATCATTAACTACAAAGTTAACATTTCACCCATAGTTAAGTCTTAAAATCTTACATATTTCGTACCTTTGCAAACACTAAAAAAAGAATTATTCCAATCTAAAATAATATCATATGTCAAACGGATTTTTCAAGGTACCAAAAGCAATAAACGAGCCAGTAAACTCTTATGCTCCTGGGACTCAAGAACACAAAGATTTAATTGCAACGTATAATAAAATGTTCAACGAACAGGTAGACATTCCATTTTATATCGGTGGCAAAGAATACCGAACGGGAAATACAGTTGAAATCAATCCACCACATGACCACAAACACAGTGTTGGAAAGTATCATACGGCAGATAAAGAACATATTGAATTGGCTGTTGTAAAAGCTGCTGAAGCAAGAGAGCAATGGGCTAATACAAGCTGGGAACACCGAGCTGCCATTTTCTTAAAAGCAGCTGAGCTTTTGGCCGGGCCATTCAGATACAGAATGAATGCAGCAACGATGATCGCTCAATCAAAAAATGTGATGCAAGCCGAGATTGATGCAGCCTGTGAATTAATTGATTTTCTTCGTTTTAACGTAGAATTTATGACGCAGATCTACAGTAACCAGCCTGAATCTTCACCAGGAATATGGAATAGAATGCAATACAGACCTTTAGAAGGGTTTGTTTATGCCATCACGCCTTTTAATTTTACAGCTATAGCAGGGAATTTACCTGCTGCTCCTGCCATGATGGGTAATGTTGTAATATGGAAACCAGCAAGATCTCAAGTATATTCTGCTCACGTGATTATGGAATTGTTTAAAGAAGCTGGTTTACCTGATGGCGTTATTAATATGGTTACCGGAAATTCAGGAACCATTACAGATGTTTTATTGAACAATAAAGATTTTTCTGGAGTGCACTTTACCGGGTCTACCCCAGTATTCGATAATTTCTGGGAAACCATTGGAAAGAATGTGAAATTTTATCGCTCTTACCCAAGAATCGTAGGAGAAACAGGTGGAAAAGATTTTATTTGGGCACATCCATCGGCTAATGCTCCTGAAGTTGCTACGGCTATTTCAAGAGGTGCCTTTGAATACCAAGGTCAAAAATGTTCAGCTGCCTCAAGAGCTTATTTACCTAAAAGTTTGTGGGCTGACATCAAAGAACAAGTGATTAAGGATGTGAATTCATTCAAAATTGGAACACCTGGTGATTCTTCAAACTTTATCAATGCAGTTATTGATAACCGCGCATTTAAAAAGCTTTCAGGATACCTTGACCAAGCTAAAAAAGATCAGGATGCTGAAATTATCGTTGGTGGTGGTTATGATGATTCTGTAGGGTATTTTATTGAGCCTACGGTAATTGTTACCAGCAATCCTAAATACGAAACAATGTGTACTGAATTGTTCGGTCCTATCATAACAATTTATGTTTATGAGGACGAGCAATGGGAAGATGTCCTTGATTTGGTAGATCAAACTGGTGAATACGCCTTAACTGGAGCCATTTTCAGTCAAGATAGATACGTGATAGATAAAGCTACAGTTAAGCTTGAAAACGCAGCCGGAAACTTCTATATAAATGACAAACCAACAGGAGCTGTTGTAGGACAACAACCATTTGGCGGAGCAAGAGGTTCGGGAACAAATGACAAGGCCGGTTCAGTTTGGAATCTATTAAGATGGGTATCAAACAGAACTCTCAAAGAGACTTTTGTACCACCTACAAATTACAGGTATCCGTTTTTAGGAGAGTAATTGACGTACTTCAAATATTTTAAAACCCGGAATCATTGATTTCGGGTTTTTTTTTAACCCCTGCCATTTTATCGGCATCTGGCAATAGGCCTATCAATTTTTCGGGATTATGAATAAGTACCGGCATGTGTTGCGCACAGATATAAAAACTTGAATCTTTGTAATGGAACTCCGTGACAGGAGCCTCATTTTGACTCTTTTGACAAACAAGGCATTCTTTTTGATCGTTCATAATGATATTATTTTGGTTCAAAAGTAATTCAGATACTTAGATTAAATCATGACTTTGATTAGCTTATTCCCGAAAAGATTCTTGTAGCCTTTTGGTTTAAATCCCTAATGCCTCCTTCAATATTTGAACAAAGTTAAAAACGTCACTAAAATTATTATATAACGGTGCTGGTGCAATTCTGATCACATCTGGCTCTCTCCAATCAGCAATAACTCCTTTCTCACTTATTATTTTGAACAATGACCTATCGCTATTCAAAACCCTGATAGACAATTGTGCACCTCTGGATGTCGCCTTTTTAGGACTGACTTTTTGAATTCTATTCGTATCCAGTGATTCA
>Ga0233412_10001906_pt1 | contig 10428 bp, 12 predicted proteins | sample Na_anoxic_4_MG_FD_180667 | JGI IMG/M metagenome (GOLD analysis project Ga0233412, IMG submission 180667) | Seawater microbial communities from Saanich Inlet, British Columbia, Canada - Na_anoxic_4_MG | ecosystem: Environmental > Aquatic > Marine > Inlet | place: Canada: British Columbia... | reverse complement strand
GGGTATCGGACTAACAGGAAGAGATTCTCTGCGCACCCGCTCAACAATCCGGTAACCGGGATCACTAATCAATGGCGTACCGGCATCGCTGATCAGCGCAACATCACCACCAGACCTCAATGTGGCCAGCACTTCATCGACACGCGACTCTTCATTGTGCTCATGTAAAGACAACAACCGGTTTTTCAACCCCAGAGCTGTTAGCAATTGACCTGCGCGGCGGGTATCCTCGGCAGCCACGACCACGGCCGTGCGCAAAACTTCACGTGCACGTGCACTGATATCGGCAAGATTCCCGATCGGTGTCGCAACCACATAAAGTGTCCCGGGATCCGTAGTCAAAACCTGTAAACTCCTGAGTTCAATAGTGAGCCATCACACTTTAATCATCGCAAATCTACGCCGGAAAAACCCAAGCCGTAAATTTGCCACCCAAACCAGGGCGTGCCGTCTGGCTCACGCATCAGCATGGCTGATCATACTGGCAGGACTGACTGGCTGCGCAACATCACCCCTGACGTCGTGGACCGATCCGCCTGAATACGCCGCAAACCATGCCGAGGAACTCTCATCACAGGGTCAGCACCAGGCAGCGGCAGATGCATATCTGGAGCTGGCACGAGCAACTACAGATCACACCGAACACCAACGTTACCTGATTCTGATCGCACGTGAACGTCTTCTGGCAGGCTTCCCGGAGGTAGCCGGAACCATACTCAGCCGCCTTGGTGAGCCTATTGATGACGACAATCTGCCGCTGTGGACGCTGGTCACAGCCGAGACAGATATAGCGACGGGCGAACCCGAGCGTGCACTCGCAATCCTGAATCGCGCACCGGACACACAAGACCAGCAAATGATGCTGGAAATTCTACGTCTGAGGGGCAATGCATTATTTCGCATCGGCCAACCGGTCGCGGCAACTACAATTCTGATTGAGCGTGAAACCTGGCTCGAGGATCGCAACGCAATCCTCGCGCATCAGACTGATCTGTGGGAAAGCTATCAGGCATGGGGTGGTGCGCTGACAGCCGCTGACGAAGGTGACCCGATTCTGTCGGGCTGGCTGGATCTGGGACGGATCGCTTGGACGCAACGAACCAGCCTGACAACGATGCGCTCAGCCCTGCGAGCATGGCAATCAAGCTATAACAGCCACCCGGCCAACAGCGTGCTGGTGCCATCAATTCTCGACCGGCTGCCTGCCAGGATCGAATACCCGCAACAAATTGCTGTCTTGTTACCGCTGTCGGGGCGGCAAAAACATGCAGCACAAGCTGTGCGCGATGGTTTGCTCGCAGCCCATTACCTGCCGACAGACCAGGTTGTGCAACCAAAGATCAGAATTTATGACACTGATGCAGTCGGCACGAGCCAAACATACGCACAAGCTGTCAACGATGGAGCAGATTTCATTATCGGTCCACTACTGAAAGAGGCGGTCAAAGAACTCGCGGCTACCGGCATTTCAAAGCCGACACTGACACTAAATTTCCTGCCTGAACAATCATCACGGCCTGCTGATTTTTACCAGTTTTCCCTGTCCCCCGAAGACGAAGCCCGACAAATAGCACAACGCGCAACGGCACTGGGTCAACATCGCGCCCTGGCTCTGGCCCCAAACAACGCCTGGGGCAAGCGATTGCTGGCAAGTTTCAAAAAAGAACTGCAAGATCGCGGCGGACAGATACTGGACTATCAGCTCTACGATCCAAACACCCCGGATTTTTCAAACAATATTCAGCGCCTGTTGCTGATCAACGAGAGCCAGGCGCGACGCGATCGACTCAATGCAAATCTGGGTATTAAACTCGAATATGAGCCACGACGTCGTGAGGATATTGATCTAATCTTTCTGGCAGCACATGCAACAACCGGCAAACTAATCCGTCCACAATTACGCTTCTATTATGCGGGCTCGGTACCAACTTATTCGACGTCTGCAATCTACCAGGAGGGCTCACGCAACAACTCGGATCTTAACGGCATCATGTTCCCCGACGTACCATGGATCATCGCACCTGACGGACTATCGCTCGATATACGCGAGACTCTGGCAGAATACTGGCCCGATCAGGCGGAGCGCCGGGCACGACTTTATGCGCTTGGCTTCGATGCATATCGACTCACGCCAATCATATATTCGGGCAACCAAAATCTGGAAATTGAGGGCATGACCGGGACATTATATTTTGATGACCGCAACCGGATTCTGCGCCGCCTGCCATGGGCCAGAATGCAACGTGGCCGACCAGTACTCATGGACCCGATTGCCGCAACAGAACGCCTCACCGATGACGCGACATACCAGGACACGTGGCTCAACACCTCGACAACGGCCGACTTGCCGAAGAACTAGCACGCCGCTTTCTGCTCGACCGCGGTCTGCAGGTCGTGACTGAAAATTACCACTGTCGTTACGGCGAACTCGACCTGGTCATGCGTGATGCAGGACTACTGGTTATCGTGGAAACTCGTTACCGTCGCCAATCCACGTTCGGTGGTCCGATAGAATCGATTTCAGTGGCAAAACGGCGCAAAATTGTCAGATCAACACAACATTTTATAAACAAATACCCGGCTTACCGGAATGTATCCGTACGATTCGATGTCGTAGGACTTACAGGTACACTAAATGCTCCAGACATACACTGGATTGCCGGTGCGTTTACACTTGATGATATGTAATAAGGACAGACAGGAAAAACCAAATGCCTTCTACCGACCGAATCAACAAACATTTTGAGGACAGCATTGCCGTCAAGCAACGTGCCAGCGCCTTGCTGGCACCGGCTATTGCCGCCGCCGCCGAAATAATGACGACAGCTCTGCGCACCAGCGGAAAAATCCTGAGCTGCGGCAACGGCGGGTCGGCCGGATATGCCCAGCATTTCTCCGCCGAACTTCTAAATCGATTTGAGATGGAACGACCCGGTCTTGCAGCAATTGCACTGACAACTGACAGTTCAACGCTGACCGCAATCGCGAATGACTATAGCTACGTAGAAATTTTCTCAAAGCAGGTGATGGCACTGGGCAACCCAACAGACTGTCTGCTCGCAATCTCAACCTCCGGAAATTCTCCGAATATCCTGGCGGCAATAAAAGCTGCCCACCAACGCGACATGACAGTCATCGCACTCACCGGCCGAGACGGTGGCACCATTGCTCAGGAACTCAGCGCCAATGATATTGAAATCCGGGTGCCGGACGAACGCACCGCACGCATTCAGGAAGTTCATCTGGTAATCATCCACTGCCTGTGTGATGAAATTGATCAGGCTTTGTTTGGGCAGGATTGATTTTCGCGGCTAGTAAGGGTGGGTTTAGCTGTTGCTTAGTCTTTCCCTGGACGGACTTTTGGGTAGCATGCTGACAACATACTCCGATGTGCCAGCAAAATTTTTCTGGCATATTTTCCTCGAAAACATTCAAGCCGGTCCTCCGGCGTTTTCGAGGGAGATATGGCGGAAAAATTTTGCCAGGGAAAGACCCAACAACAGCTAAGTTAAATAAAATAGCAATGTAGAAAAAACTACTTAACCACCCGCAGATGCGAACGTCCTGGGCCAACCGGTGGTGGCTCCGGACTATCATCATCATTGTCATTGTCCGTATCGAGCAGCGGTGACTGACCAGCTTCGACCTCCTGCTCGGAGAACAACATCCCCTCACCTGTCTCACGAGCATAGATACCCAGAACTGCGTCAATGGGCGCTCTGATCAGATGCGGAACCCCGCCGAAACGAGCCTCAAATTCAACTTCTTCATTACCGAGCACCAGGTTCTTGATCGCTGCATAACTGCAGTTCAGAACAATCTTGCCATCCTGAACATGCTCAACCGGTACCTGCACGCCGGGTGAGACTGCATCAATAATGAGATGCGGAGTCTTACCCGTATCCATCATCCATTCATGCATCGCCCGCACCAGGTAAGGTCGCTGCGAAGAATCCTGACTGGTCATGAAATTAACGGCGCAGCCGCTTACTGGCACATTTCCTGTTCGAGTTCAGTCAAACTTTCCTGGAAAGACTGCCGCGAGAACACATCATTCATGTAACTGCGAATCGAATCCGCATGCTCAGGAATATCGATACCATAGGATTGCAGTCTCCAGAGTATCGGCGCAATGCTGCAATCGACGAGTGAAAACTCATCGCTGAGGAAATATTTCTTGGCGCCGAAAACCTCGGAACTGGCAATAATACTTTCTTCCAGAATCTTGCGGGTACGCGCTGCCTGCTTGGCATCAGATGCCGCCTCAATCTGATCCGCCAGGCTATACCAATCCTTTTCGATTCGAAACAGCGCCAGGCGAAACTGTGCACGGGTTACCGGGTCCACGGGCATCAGCGGTGGATGTGGAAAACGCTCATCAAGATACTCAATAATGACCCGCGAATCGTACAGCACAAGGTCCCGGTCAACGAGTGTCGGCACAGTGTGATAAGGATTCAGGTCAACAAGATCCTCTGGCAGATCCGTACCCTCGACATTAACAACATCAATTCTTATATTTTTTTCGGCCAGCACCAAGCGGGTGCGATGGCTATAAAAGCACGTTGGACTGGAAAATAACGTCATTATCGAATGCCTTCCTGCCACACTGGCCATAATTTAACTCCATAGTTCACGTTGAACCAACTCCTGATCCTTGCCCGCGGAAACCAATTCCGCTGCATTAAATTGTGCGTCACGTACCTTGCCGCTGAACATGCAGCACCACGGTAGCGGTGACACTAATAGCCACATTTAAATAAGTGGTAGTGGCTTATACCCGATTTACCGCAAATCGAGCCGGTCCCCTCATCAATATTGAAACTTGCCGCCTATGCCGACTGATGATCGGACCCTGAATCCGTTATCGTTCTTTTCTATTCGGATCATCCTGCCATGAATTGCCCCATCAGGCTCAAAGGGACAGGCGCAGAAAAATTCGTGCGAATTATACACGCGATTGCGATGTTGACTACCGGCAGGGGCCGATATAAGTCAAATGACCCGGCGAATGTGGCCACCGAGCAGCTGAAGCTTTTCCTCGATGCGCTCATAACCGCGATCAATATGATAAATACGATCGACGACTGTTTCGCCATCGGCCACTAATCCCGCCAGAACCAGCCCGGCTGAAGCCCGCAGATCCGTTGCCATGACTGGAGCAGCAGCCAGATGCCCAACTCCCTGGATTATCGCCGTATTGCCCTGCAAATTGATCGAAGCTCCCATGCGCTGAAGCTCGGACACGTGCATGAAACGATTCTCAAACACATTTTCAGTCACAGCACCGACACCCTCTGCAACGGCATTGAGCGCACAAAACTGTGCCTGCATGTCTGTCGGAAAGCCCGGATACGGCGCCGTGCTTATATCGACGGCAGCCGCACGCCGCCCCTGCATATCCAGCTCAATCCAATCCACACCGGTAGAAATTAAAGCACCGGCTTCACGCAGCTTACCCAAAACGGCCTCAATATCCTCAGGTCGAGTTTTGTTGGCACGCACCCGCCCGCCCGTTATTGCACCAGCCACGAGGAAGGTGCCCGTCTCGATTCGATCCGGCAGAACATCGTATTCACCACCGTTCAAATGCCTGACACCATTGATCGTAATGCTATTCGTGCCGGCGCCTGATACGCGCCCACCAATCGCGTTAAGAAAATTAGCCAGATCAACTACTTCCGGTTCACGTGCAGCATTTTCCAGCACCGTTTCACCATCAGCCAATACCGCCGCCATCATCAGGTTCTCGGTACCGGTCACGGTCACCTGGTCCAGTACGATATGCGCTCCGTGCAGATGATCGGCCCTGGCACGAATATAGCCGTCTTCTATCTCAACCGTAGCGCCCATCGCCCGCAACCCGGAAACATGCAGATCAACGGGGCGTGCGCCAATCGCACAACCACCGGGCAACGACACATCCGCATGCCCGAACCGACTGACCAACGGGCCCAACACGAGAATCGACGCGCGCATCGTCCGTACCAGGTCATATGGCGCTGAACATTTATCAACACCAGCTGCATTGACCTCCAGACGCATACCCTCATGAACCGTAGCCTCGACACCCATGCGGCCGAGTAACTCGATCATCGTGGTCACATCCTTGAGATGAGGAACATTGCCAATAATGACTGGCTTATCAGTCAGCAATGTAGCGGCCAGAATCGGCAACGCCGCATTCTTGGCGCCGGAGATGCTCACTTCGCCGTCCAGCCGGCTCCCGCCGATAATTGCGAGCTTATCCATCGGCCTCCTCGGGCGTTAACGCCTTGATCGACAACGCATGTATATCGCCACCAATTTTGTCGCCAAGGGCATCGTAAACCATTTGATGGCGCTGCAGCGGGCGCTTGCCGGCGAAACCATCACTGATCACCACCGCCTCAAAATGGGTGTTGTCCGGGCCGACTACCTTCGCCGTACAACCGGCCAGATTGGCCTCGAGCATTACCTGAATTTGTTCCGGAGTCATATTTTTTCCTTCGTGCCAAAAGACTGTGCCAGCTTTATTGCACCGTCGAGGTTCTATTCATGCAAGACCCATCATTATAATCACCCCCTATGCTTATGTATGCGATCTCACTAACTTTAGGAATTGCTTTGCTGGTCTGGGGTGCAGATCGCATGGTCGCCGGCGCCTCTGTCACCGCCAGAAATATGGGTGTATCACCCATGCTGGTTGGACTGACCGTGGTTGGCTTTGCAACATCGGCACCGGAAATCTTCGTTTCAGTGATGGCCGCACTAAATGGGGTGCCAAACCTCGCCATCGGCAATGCGATTGGTTCAAACATCGCCAATATCGGCCTCGTTGGCGGCATAACGGCATTGACGTGGCCGCTACTGGTGAAGTCAGAAACGCTCAGGCACGAATTCCCGGTAATGGTCGCAGTCAGCATTCTGCCTATTATCCTGATACCGGATGAACTGCTGAGCAGAGCGGAAGGTCTGTTTTTACTCTGCGCATTCGTTGGTTATTTTTACTGGATCATCCAGCTCGGTCTGCGAACCCGTGGCCACGATGCGATTGAGGCTGAATTTGCCTCCGAAATTCCAACTGACATGAAGCAAAGCCTCGCAATCTGGCGAATCATTCTCGGTTTTGCCTTACTGGTCGGTGGTTCCAATGCGCTAATCTGGGGTGCTGAGAATATTGCCCGGGAACTGGGCATCAGTGACACGGTGCTTGGCATCACTGTCGTCGCCGTCGGCACCAGCCTGCCGGAATTGGCCGTATCAATTCTGGCGGCCCGCAAAGGTGAGCATGCACTGGCATTTGGTAACATCATCGGCTCCAATGGCTTTAACATGCTGGCAGTACTGGGTATTACCGCTGCAATTCATCCGGCGACACTGGATGGCGCAACCATCAGCCTGCATTTCCCGGCAATGCTGGCATTTACGGTCGTATTTTTTTTCATGGCGTACAATTACAAGGGGACCATTCATGTCAGTCGCTGGGCTGGCGCCGTTTTGTTGACTAGCTTCATTGCTTATCACACTTATGTAGCTATCGAGACCTTCTGAACTCATGGCAAATGACACGACAGATAAATCACTCGCTGAACTGGGTCGTCGCGTCCTGGAAATCGAGGCTGACGCAATCCAGGCGATGCGCCCCAGGATTGGTGATGAGTTTGCTGCGGCCTGCAGGCTGTGCCTGGCTACTGTCGGGCGGGTCATTGTTACGGGCATGGGCAAATCCGGACATATCGGCGGCAAGATTGCTGCAACACTGGCCAGTACCGGCACCCCGGCATTTTTTGTACATCCCGGCGAGGCCGGTCATGGCGACCTCGGCATGATCACACGAAAAGATTCTGTGATCGCCATTTCGAACTCCGGTGAAACAGTTGAAATCGTCACCATCCTGCCACTACTCAAGCGCCTCGGACTGCCACTGATTACGCTAACGGGTCAGCCCGATTCGACACTCGGCGCGGCCTCAACAGTCGTGCTCGATACATCTGTAGCAGAAGAAGCCTGTCCATTAAATCTCGCCCCAACAGCAAGCACTGCGACAGCTTTGGCTATGGGTGACGCACTGGCTGTCGCACTGCTCGAAAGCCGCGGCTTTACCGCAGAAGACTTCGCCCTTTCACATCCCGGCGGAACGCTCGGTCGCAGGTTACTGTTAAAGGTTGAGGACCTGATGCATACCGGTGATGAGATTCCGCGGGTCGAACCAAATGCATCACTGGCTGACGGTCTGGTTGAAATGTCGCGCAAGGGTTTGGGTATGACTGCAATTGCGTTGCCGGATGGCCAACTGGCAGGCGTTTTCACCGATGGCGATCTTCGACGCACACTTGACCAACCGATTGATATTCACAACACGACGATGGCAGATGTTATGACACAGCACTGCAAGACGGCACGAGCGGAACAACTCGCCGCCGAAAGTGTACGTATTCTCGAAACTCAAAAAATTACCGCATTGCTCGTCGTTGACGATCAGAACAAACTGGTCGGCGCCCTTAACGTGCACGACCTGCTCAGAGCGGGCGTCATGTAACCGGGACGAACTATTATCAGCAACTCAAGCACACCATCCACAGAAAAGCTCGCAGCTATTCGTTTGCTCATACTCGACGTCGACGGTGTCATGACTGACGGCCAGTTGCACTATGACGCGCAAGGACATGAAGCAAAGGTCTTTCACGTTCATGATGGCCATGGCATCAAACAGGTCATGCAGGCCGGGATTGAGGTTGCAGTGATCTCCGGGCGACAAAGCACGGCGGTTGAAACGCGTATGGCTGAACTTGGCATCCGGCATGTCCGGTTGGGCCAGACAAACAAGGGTAAAGCCTTTACCGATATCATCACGCAACTTGGTATTTCACCTGAATCCGTAGCTTGCGTTGGTGATGACGAACCGGATCTGCCCATCATGCAGGTCGCCGGCCTCGGTATTGCTGTTGCCGATGCCCAGTCGATCGTACTCGCACAAGCAGACTGGCGCACTTCACGCGGTGGAGGTCGAGGGGCAGTCCGGGAAGTCTGTGACGCATTGATCGCCGCACAAGGTGACAAACAAAAATGAATGCCGGTCGTTGGCCGACGCTAGTATTGCTGCTGCTTGCTGCTGTTGCCAGTGGCATGCTCTTGCTACGTAATAATGATGAGACTCCAAAGCAAAAACGAAAGCCAGAACTTGGTATCGGGTATTATATGAAACAGGCTGAACTGATCCGTATCGGTGCGACCGGCCAGATTTTGTATCGGGTGGAAACTGACGAGGCGACACAACTCACTACAGACGGTATCGTTGAACTGAACCGCGTCCAGGTCAGCTATGACCCACTGACCGAGGTCCCTTGGGATCTGCGCGCTAATAAAGGGTATATCCTGCCCGAGAGTAATATCATACAACTGACAGGTGATGTCGTTGCCGAGACTCGTGGAGAAAAGCAGGCACCGCTCAAAATCAATACCGATTATCTGGAACTGAATACAGACACATACATTGCCGACACCGATAGGGATGTCAGCATTAACTATACAAACAACCAGGTACTCGCTACAGGTCTTCGAGTACACCTCAAGGAAGAAAGGCTGCAACTAATCTCGAACGTCAATGGTAAATTTATTCCGTAAACTACTCATCATTGCGCTCACAGCATGCCTCGGTACTGCCATGGCACAAGAAGTACCTGATATCGCCCTGATAAAGACGCTACCGATCAATCTTGATGCAAAATCTTCAGAATTTGATCGAAAGAAAAATAAACTATTCTTTCGTGACCTGGTAATTACACAGGGCCCTCTGAGTATCGTAGCCGATGAGGCAACTGCCACCCGGCTCGATTTCGAGGATTCACGCTGGGAATTCTCCGGCTCGGTGGTGATTAAAAATGCTACCACGACAGTCCACTGTGACTATGCCGAAGTTTTTTTCCATGAACACCGGGTCCGTAGCGCCTTGATGCGGGGACAACCGGTCGCATTCGAACAATTGACGATCGATGCGGAACAGCAAACTGATGGCCGTGCAAATATAATGGAATACGATGTCGATGCGGGCATTATAAAAATGTCAGATGATGCATGGCTCAGTGACAGCGCCAACGAAGTATCCGGAAACAGAATTTCCTATGACCTGAATCGACAGTACATCATTGCTGATTCGGATGACGATGGACAAGTCCGTATGAAAATCATTCCGCCTGAGAACAGCGTGCCGAAGATCAAGGATCAGATAAACCAGTGAGCATCCTCAGCGCAGAAAACCTGTCTAAACGCTATAAGTTCCGCCAGGTCATCAAAGATATTTCTCTGGAAGTTCGCAGCGGCGAGGTCGTCGGCCTGCTTGGGCCCAATGGCGCCGGGAAAACGACGGCCTTTTATATGATTGTCGGTCTGATATCGGCAGATGAAGGGCGCATCATACTGGATGGCAAAAATCTGACACCAATGCCC
>Ga0233412_10001903_pt1 | contig 10452 bp, 7 predicted proteins | sample Na_anoxic_4_MG_FD_180667 | JGI IMG/M metagenome (GOLD analysis project Ga0233412, IMG submission 180667) | Seawater microbial communities from Saanich Inlet, British Columbia, Canada - Na_anoxic_4_MG | ecosystem: Environmental > Aquatic > Marine > Inlet | place: Canada: British Columbia... | reverse complement strand
AACCTTTGCAGAAGAAGAAGAAGAAGAAGAAGAAGAAGCCTCTATTGTCGTATCACTTAAAGATGTTACCGAGCGCTGGCAGGCCGAGAAGGCACTGCGGGAGAGCGAGACCGAGAAAAAGGCAATCCTTGATGCCTCGATTGACAGAATCAGGCTTGTTGATAAGGATATGAGAATAGTCTGGGCAAACCAGACAACAACCAGAGAACTTAATGTAACCCCTGAAGATTTAGTAGGCCAGCCCTGCTATAAGATTCTTTATGATAGAGATACCCCATGCGCTGGATGCCCAACCAAAAAGGCACTTGAATTTGGTCAAATTGAACATGCTGTTATGCATCAACCTATCTCAAAGGGCATAGAAAGAGAAACTTATTGGGATAATTATTCCGTACCTATCAAAAACGAATCGGGTGATATTGTAAACCTCATTCAGATTACCAGGAACATCACCGAAGCCAAGAGGGCAGAGGAGACGCTACGCAAGTATGAGCGCATAATTTCCGCAGCCCAAGAGCATATGTCCTTGCTTGACAGGAACTACATCTATCAAGCGGTAAACGATGCATATCTAAAGGCCCACAGCAAAAAGCGAGATGAAATCATTGGTCATTCTGTTTCTGAACTCCTCGGACAACAAGTGTTTAACAAACTGGCAAAGGATAAACTGGATCAATGTCTTGCAGGTGAAGATATTCACTATCAGTCGTGGTTTGATTTTCCCGGTTTAGGACGACGATACATGGATGTAGCCTACTATCCCTTCTTTGAAGAGGATAGATCAGTCTCTGGCGTAGTTATAGCTTCACGAGACATCACAGAGAAAATGAAACTCGAATCACAATTCCAGGCAGCTCAAAGAATGGAGGCCATTGGCACCCTTGCAGGTGGCATTGCCCACAACTTCAACAATGTCCTTATGGGTATCCAGGGAAATGCATCCCTGATACTTTTAGGTAAAACCTCTGATCGTCCGGACTATGAAAGATTAAAAAACATAGAACAAGGTGTACAAAGTGGAGCAGAAATGACCAAACAACTCTTAGGTTTTGCAAGAGGAGGAAAATATGAGGTAAGGCCTACTAATCTAAATGAACTCATCAAAAGCCAAAATCGTATGTTTGGCCGCACAAAGAAAGAAATCACGGTTCGTGGAAAATATGAAGAGGACCTCTGGACAGTAGAAGTAGATCAAGGTCAGATCAATCAGGTTATACTAAACCTCTATGTCAATGCCTGGCAGGCCATGCCAGGTGGTGGAGACCTTTACATCCAAACAGAAAATATCACCCTTGATGAAAACTATGCCAAGCCATTTACTGTTGAGCCTGGCAGATATGTAAAGATCTCTATTACTGATACAGGAGTGGGTATGGATGAAGAAACCCAGAAAAGGATATTTGAGCCATTCTTTACCACCAGGGAGATGGGTAGAGGGACAGGCCTTGGATTGGCCTCTGTCTATGGCATCATCAAAAACCATGGTGGTATCATAAATGTTTACAGTGTGAAGGGTGAGGGAACTACCTTTAACATCTATCTTACAGCATCAGAGAAGGAAGTAATAAAAGAGAAGGAAATAGATGGAGAGGTATTAAAAGGTTTTGAGACGGTTCTCCTTGTAGATGATGAGGATATGATTATTGATGTCGGGGAGGGGATTCTAAAGACTCTGGGATACAAGGTCCTGGTAGCCCGAGGTGGAAAAGAAGCTATTGAGATCTACAAGAAAAACCAGGACACAATTGATATAGTAATCCTGGATATGATCATGCCTGGGGTAAGCGGTGGAAAGACCTATGACCGAATGAAAGAGATCAACCCCAACGCAAAGGTCCTTCTTTCAAGCGGATACAGCATCAATGGACAGGCCACAGAGATACTGGATCGTGGTTGCAATGGCTTTATCCAGAAACCCTTTAATATGCGGGCATTCTCTCAGGAAGTTAGGAAGATTTTGGATCGATAAAAAGATATCTCAATTCGTAACCGTTCACGGATTCAGGGTTCAGAGGTTGTGGGTTCACCTTAAACCCGCCTGCCATCCGGCGGGCAGGTCTGAACCCGTGAACGCTTACAAAGCAAATTCCTTTCAACTTAAGCGCGAGGACAGACATGGCTGTTGACTACAGAAACCAGATGACGTATTATGACGACAATGAAGCGATATTGGGTGTACGACATTATGCAAGCTAAACAGAGGAATAATTCGATTCTTATTTCACTTATATGCAATCTCTTACTTGTGTTCGTCAAAGGGATTACGGGCCTGTTGGCAAACAGCAATGCCCTTGTGGCTGATGCAATTCATTCCATGACCGATGTCACCGCTTTTTTCATAAATTATCGTGCATGCAAAAATTGTGAATTGTGTGGCACGACCGACGAGAAGGGAACAAATGAAAAAAACAGCCAACGGATTGCTGAGATCGAGACAAAGGCAACATATTACACGGGTGTTTTTCTTCTGACAGTTGGCCTGGCCGTTTACTTTTACAATTCTACGATTCTTCTGCTTGGTAGATCAGAAAGGCCGGAGCCAATAGCTGTTGTCGTTGCTTTTTTCGTATTAGCTGTCTATGCCGGATTATGTAAATATTTAAAAAGTGCCGATAATGAAGCTGCCGCTCCTTGCGTGCTTACAACCAGAAATGCAAACCTGCAAAATAAGTTGAACCTGATCTCCGGAAGCGTGGTTTTAATTGGACTGATCGCATCGATGTTGGGCTTTTATTTCATGGATGAATTAGCTGCTATTGTTGTGGGGAGTATATTGGTAGGGATCGGCGCCAAGTGGATTTTAGAAACCAAGGAAGAGCTCGGCCCAACAATCAACCGGCATTTTAAGTCTATGATTATTAGTTGCACCTTAGTATCAGTAGTTTTAACGGCTATTTCCCTTTCCATTCGATTATAGAGGCAAATCATGTTTGACAAGATAAAACTGTCAAAAGCAATCATATTCATACTAATTATTATAGCCTTTTTGAGTTTAACATCGGAAAGTTCTGCTAAACTGGTAACTAAAGAAGATCTGGCAGATGTTTTGCCTGCTGCTACTATGTTTGTAAGAAAAACAGAACCCTTTGGACACTATCTTGGATACGCTACTGAAGGCGGCCACCTTGTGGGGGCGGCCTTTTTGACAACAGAGGTTGTGCCTGATAAGAGCTGGGGCTACCGAGACCAGATAGCAACCCTGGTCGGCGTGGATCTAAAAGGGAAGATTACCGGCGTTAACGTGCTGAGCGAATTTGAGAGCCCAAGATATACAAAAGGGCTTCTCAGCGATGGAAGCTGGTTTTTGGAACAATTCAAACAAAAGGATGCGGGTGCTGCCTTTATGCTCAATGATGATATAGATGCTATATCAGGAGCTACGATATCGTCGAGCGCGATTACTCGCTCAATAGAGGCCGGTCTAAAGCTGATTACAGAAGAAGTGTCATACCAACAGGTAGATAAAGTCAGCCAGGTAGATAAAGGCAGACCTTTCAGGCACTTATTCTTGCAAGAACTGCTCTGGCAGATAGATTTTATCTTCTTATGGATCATTCTTGGTTTAGCATTTTTTTCATTTTTTAAAAAAAATGTATTCTTACGCTATGTTACATTGGGGATGGCTTTTGCTTATTTGGGTATTTTCAAGGGAGGCGGTTTTTCCTTAATTGATGTTTTAAGGCTTCTATCTTTTCACAACCCGGCATTTTTGAATGACCTATATTGGTACAGCCTTGTTGTTGTCGCGATAGGTCTGACAATTATAGCCGGAAGATTCTATTGCGGGTGGCTTTGCCCGTTCGGGGCTATTATCGAAGTTCTGTTCCGCCTGGTACCAGTAGAGTGGAAGCTTACCGGAAATGCTGATAGGTTTTTGAAAATTATCAAATACGTCAATCTCTTAATTTTACTTATAATTGCCTTTTTGTTTGCAAACCGAATCCTTGCAATTTATTTAGTCGGCATTATAGAGCCATTTGCCACACTTTTCCGTCTGAGCGGCGGTTTAATAGCCGGGCTATGGCTTATATTAATGCTGGTTTTTTCGTCTGTTATATCGAGGTTTTATTGCAGATATTTCTGTCCACTGGGCGCTTTTTTTGCTGTGCTAAGTGGAGTTTGTGCGTTCTTAAAATTGAGGCGGTTAAGCGTTAATTTGCCGCGGGAGAACTGTAAAGGTTGCAGGTTGGCTCAAGAAAAATGTCAAATGGATGCTATCAGTTATCATGAGGAACTTAACAGACCAAGTATAGATGGCAATGAATGTCTTCTGTGTAATACCTGTTCGGCATATTGTCCGGTAGCATGCGAAAAATTGCAACCCGCGCGGTCAAAAGATTTTATGTCGCGATTAGGTGCGAAAACCTCTTTGGGTGAGATGTAAAACCCTATCCGACAGCAGTTAACTTACAAGGAAGCCATGTTGTAGTATGGTATTTTGCATGCTACCGTGATCCCAATTTGTATAGGTGCAGAAATCTTAGACGCAGAGCTGATTGGCGTGCACTAACCGCGCAGATAGAATAATTGGTAACAAGGTGAGAAAATGACATATTTCTTAGAAAAAAAATGGTTAATCGGTGTAGCAATTATATCGCTGACTCTCAACGTTATTGCGGCATTTCTCCTTTATCACAATTCAAAAACAACACTCGATATTCACGAAAAGACTCTGACTAAGCAGCTCCCCTTGAATTATGAAACTTTCATGGCCCAGTGGGGTAAGGCATGGCTTGGCTTAGATGTCAGAGATGTTACTCCAGCGATGGCTGCAAGAGCGGAGCTTGACAGGGTCGAAGGGGCGTACGTAAACAGTGTTGCAGCCGGTTCTCCCGCTCACAAGGCAGACATTGTCCCGGGAGATATAATAATCTCTTTTAACAGCAGAAAAATAAGAACCCCTCAACAGTTCCAAAACGACCTGGCAGGAAGCGAGGTAGGCAGTGAAGTGTATATGTGTGTCGCAAAAGATGATTACAGGGTTACGGCGTACGCAGTGCCTGAAGAGAGACCGCCGTATCTTCCTGCTATAACTAAAACATATCCTTTTCTTGGTATTACTGTAAGTGAGGTCATCTTTGACAGCAATGAGGCCGAAAGGCTTGAAAAAGCGGGCAAGGCCGGCGGCGTTTTGGTGGAGAAGGTTATTGCTAACTCGCCGGCAGAAAAAGCGGGCCTTCAGGAAGGTGATCTTATAATGTCCTTTAATTCCAGAAAAACAACAACTCTTAGAGAGTTTTTTTCTGATCTTTCCGGGGCCCAGGCTGGTGAAAGGGTCCGCATGTGCATAATGAGGGGTGATTACCGCAAAACATTATATGTTACCATGGGACGTGATGTAATGAGAAACGTAATTGTTCTGCTTCACAGGGAATTGAAGTTTTCCTCAGAAGGTGTTAGTTAATAACGAGAGGAGGAAAGGCCCGATGGCCAAGGGGAACCTGTTTGAGGTCGACAAGTACTGTACACAGTTGCAGGGGGTTGATATGGTGAACTCTAAACGGGCACGAAGGGAGAAATCCCGGTACGGCCAAGAGGAAGTACCTACGTCGAGCCAGAAGACTTGTCAAGCGATCTTGAGCGGGTACGAGAGGCAGCGATCAGCGCCTCTGCGTTACTACCCGAGGTAGGAGCCGGATGAGGTAATTCCTCACGTCCGGATCTGTGCGGGGGGCGGCCCGCAAGAGCTGTCCCTACCGCGACTTCCAAAACGACTTTAGAATCAAAGTAGCCGATCATCTTTCGATTTATCTTTGCATAGAATATTGAAAATGAATTTTGATATTTTTTAACGATTAATTGCAAGAGATAAAAAATATTTAAATCGTTTTGGAACCAACGTCCCCTTTTTACCCCATCCTCCCTCCCCTCTCCGAGGCGCAGGGCCAGAAGCCGGAGGGGTGGGAGTGAAAAAAAATCCTTATAGCCCTGTTTCGTACGTAACACGTCGAACTATTCCTTCCATATTCTCATCAGGCCCCATTTTCATGTACAGCTTGCACCGATCTCTATAAACTTCAGCCGTTTTATCCTTCGGGTTTCTGGCGAGACAGTCCAAGAACAGTTCGTGGGCTTCCTCGAATTGTCTTGATTGATAAAGGGATCTTGCATCTTCAAATATCGTTCCAATATGTGCTTTATAATACAAAATATCCGGTGGATCGCAATCAAAAATTTCCCACATTGTTACTGGTTCTGTTTTCCCCTTGACTTTTACCCGGTCAATCTTTCGCAGGCGATACTTTGACGGATTCTCCAAACTGCGATATGTCTCATCACTGATCAAAAGTGAAACCCCATACATTTTAGTCATCTCTTCAATGCGAGAAGCAACATTAACTGCGTCACTGACGACTGTTCCTTCCATTCGGCCATGCTCTCCTATTGTTCCTATCCTCAAAATCCCTGTGTTGATCCCAATACCGATTCGAATGGGAACATAACCCGCTCGTTTTCGGCCCTCGTTATATTCAGCGAGTTTTTGCAGCATCCCAATGGCTCCTCTAACCGCATCATCAGCACTTTTATCGAACAGGGCCATAATGGCATCGCCAATGTACTTATCAATAAACCCATTATGTCTGCGGATGACCGGACCCACTACGTTAAGATAAGAATTGATAAAGTTGAAGTTCTCTTCGGGTGTCATCTGTTCTGAAAGGGTTGTAAAGTCCCGGATATCAGAGAACAGGATGGACATGGATAGCTCAGTATTGTCACCAAGCTCTACATCAATAATGTCCTCTTTATGCAGATTTCTTAAGAATTCTTTAGGGACAAAACGTTCATAAACAACTTCCCTGTCAGAAGATTTCGAAAAACGCAGAGATAGAATAAACGATTGAGAAAGGATAACAATGAATACTCCTAATGGAACAAGTTCGCTTGTGTATATAATACTCTGATCATATAAAATATCATTAATGATCATAATAATAAGGAAGAGAAAACCGACCAGAAACAATATGGACCCTTCCCTTTTTCTAAGAATGGCTCTGATTAAAACATAGAATAAATAAATGCTAAAAACAAGAACCATCACTCCGTAAGCCATTATCCCATATGTATGTATCTCAGTGGTTGTGGCAAGCGTTAGAATTGTGAAAAGAACACCAAGACCTTGAGATACCCGAAGCATTATTTGGGAAAACTCTTGTGGGTACAGACTCCTAATGAACATAATAAAAATCGTAAAACCTACATAGATGCAGATGTATTCAATTTTAATAGTTATTTCCCAGTCAAAATCCGGAAATAGGGAAATGAAAGAGCTTTCTGCTGACCTCATGTACAGAAAAGCAATAAAAATGCAGAGGCACCCAAAATATAGTGCTGAAATCTCTTTCCTGCGAAGCCCAAAGAGGAAGAAGTTGGAAAAGGCTACTGTCAGAAGACCTCCATAGAGCAAGAAATCAAAAGCTGGTTTGGCGGTCATGTTTTTCTTTAGAACACTTGACTCCGCCGAAATCAAACCCAGTTTATTTTTAGTTTCAAAATCAATCCTTCCTGTCATCGATAAGCTATTATCATTTTGAAATTTTTTTATTTCTCTTTCGGTTTGCTTCCCCCAAATACCATCTAATTGCCCAGGATCGTAGCCCAGTTCTTTAAGTTTCTTTTGAACTTGATATACTGTTTCCTTGTCATAGCTCTGTGTATATGCCCTTTTCGCTTTTTGCGGGGCAGATATCTCTACTTGTGCCAGACTCTGGTTCGAAAACTGATCCTCAGCAAAGCTCAGGTCTCCACGAGCTAGCGTTGTGATGACTGCAAGGCAGAGTGTGAATATTTGCCATAATCGATTTAATCGTTTCATATTTTTCAGTCAGAGCCTATTCCCAGACATAAACCGCCTCGACTTTATTGCCATTTCCGCTATATGTAAGCTTATCACACAGAGAACGCAAAATGAGAATACCGCGCCCACTGAAAACAGCAGGATTAGAATCAGAAGTAGCCGGCAGTTTTTTAGTATAGTCAAACCCATCTCCACTGTCCTCAATTTTTATGATAAATTTCCCTCCTTGCTCCATCGGGATATGCTCCATATCAACCTTTATCCAGCCTTTTTCAAGAAAATCCAGAGCTTTTTTCCGTTCTTGATAATATTCGGCAAATCCTTCCGGTTTATTTTTTAAAGAAGAATCCAGGCATAAAATACCATGATCTATACTGTTGGTTAAAAGCTCCTGTATAATTGTGAACAGATAACTCTTGTGATTTTCAAATTCAGGTTTTTTTATTGCGAATTGCGTTAGAACTGGGATCGGATCTGTCGTCCGCAAAACTGTTGCATTTAGTTCCATCAACATTTTCCATTTCATAAGATTTGTCTGATTTATCTGTTTATATACATCTTTTGGTTTATCTATATCTTCGGGGACGGGGCAGGATACTTCGATAATTGTAATATCATCACTTTGCGGATTTCCCGCACTAAAGGCGCTTACACTTTCCATAATTTCATCAAACAATCTGTCTGGATCATTATTGTTCATAAAACATTTCTCAAGACGCTCATCACCGAATAATTCTTGATTTTGATTTTCGCACTCTATAATCCCGTCCGAATATATATAGATCCGATCATTTGGTTTAATATCAACAATTTCAATACTATTATCAAATTTGGCCGGGCCAAGTATTCCGAGTGGCAGGTGTGATGATTTTACCCGCGCTATAATACCCTGGTTTTCTCTATGCAGCAGCAGCGCCGGCAGGCCACCGTTCCACACCATTAATTTGTTTCTGACAGTATCTATTTCGATAAAACAGGCACAGCAAAATACACCTGTTGGAAGTATGTTTTTTAACTTTTGGTTAATTTCAAACACAATTTCTTCTATGGAAAAACCTTTTGTCAGCATTGTACGAAATATATCAGCAACCGGTATGGCGCCTAAAGCGGCTCTAAGACCATGGCCAGTGAAATCCCCAAGCATAATAGTCTGACCTCCTGATAAATTTTGTTCTACAAGCAAAAGGTCTCCGTTAAAAACCGACATTGGCGATAGAAGGTATTTAATATTTATTGCATTTAAAAAACTGGGGTCTATTATGTTTTCAAATACCTTTTGTGCAAATTCCTGCTCCTGTTCCATCTCTTGATTGCGATAAGCGAGTTGCCCAATTGTATCTCGTAATTCTTCAGTACGTTTTTCTACTATCTTCTCAAGATGATCACGATGTTCCTGCAATTTTGCTTCAGCACGCTTACGTGTTTTATTTTCTACTTCAAGCTCCATTATCGTTGTGTCTAATTCTTTGATGTGAGTGTATGATCTGATACAAGCAACCATTGTTGTAAATAATTTTTGTGTTGTTAATTCTGTTTTGGTTTTATAATCGTTAATATCATAGCTGACAACTGTCTTTTCTTCCGGTGCCTGCCCTGGTTGCCCGGTACGAAGAACAATTCTGACAAACTTGTTTTTAAGAGCTTCTCGAACATATTGGACAACTTCAAGACCGGCGTTGTCAGTTTCCATAACAACATCAAGAAAAATCACAGCAATATCCGGGGTTTGCTCTAATATCTGTTTTGCTTCACCCCCGGAATATGCGCTGATAAATGAAAGCCCTTTGTCATCTAACAAAAAATCTTCCAAAGCAATTTTTGTCGCTGAATGAATCCCTTTTTCATCATCTACAATAAGGATTTTCCAGTTCTCTTTCTCTATGGATGATTCTTCTTCAGCAAAAAATATTTCTTCTGAATTGTTTGGCATAATATTTATCCTTTTTGTTTATCGGGTTTTTCCACATTTTTAGTTTTCAAGCTTTGCCGGCAGATTGATAAAAAAACTTATCCCTTGCCCCAGAGTACTTTCACAGGAAATACTGCCTTTCAGGATTTGAGTAACTGTGTTGTAAACAATATGCATACCAAGACCTGTTCCTCCTTCCCCTCTTTTTGTCGTAAAGAAAGGTTCAAAGATATTTTCAATATTCTCTTCCGGAATACCTTTTCCGTCGTCTCTATATTTTAAAATGATCCCGCTTGCATTTTTCAACACCTCGATTGCTATCGTACCATTATCACCTTCATTAAATGCGTGGATTAGAGAATTAAGCACCATATTCGTTATAATCTGTGCCAGGGCTCCGGGATAACCGTCAATTTCAATATCATCATCACAGTCTATGGTTATTTGATGAGGTTTATTCTTCAGCTTGGGTCTAAGGCTTAAAATAATATCCTCCAGATACGATTTCACATTAAATTTTCTTCTTTCATGGGCTGTCTGATCCGCTGAAACCATCTTGAAACTTTTTATTAAATCTGCTGTTTGCAATAGATGCTGCAGCATAAGTTCGCTTGTTTCCAGTGTGCTGGAAAAATATTTGGTCAGGTCACTTTTACTCATCTTATTGTTTTCAAAGGATGATATTATTTTTTTGGTACTTTGTGTCAAATGGGAAGATACGGTTACTCCTATGCCGACCGGTGTG
>Ga0233412_10001902_pt1 | contig 10454 bp, 7 predicted proteins | sample Na_anoxic_4_MG_FD_180667 | JGI IMG/M metagenome (GOLD analysis project Ga0233412, IMG submission 180667) | Seawater microbial communities from Saanich Inlet, British Columbia, Canada - Na_anoxic_4_MG | ecosystem: Environmental > Aquatic > Marine > Inlet | place: Canada: British Columbia... | reverse complement strand
TAAAGAATCACAACTAGAACTAGAATCCACAGGAATAAAATTATGCAGTATATTTGAAAAAGAATACCCAAGGCAGCTGCTGAATATTTATTCGCCGCCGATCATGCTCTATTACAAGGGAAAACTTCCGGAACAATCATGCATATCAATTGTCGGTTCAAGAAGAACCACAACCAGTGGGCGGCAAAATGCATTTGCTTCTGCAGAATTGCTGGCCGGATTAGGATATTGCATTGTCAGCGGTATGGCAAGGGGAATTGACAGCTGCGTACACTTGGGTGCATTGGAAAAGGGTATGACTGCTGCAATACTTGGGAATGGACTGAATATATGTTATCCGCCTGAAAATAAGTTTCTTATGAAATGTATTGAGGATAATGGATGCTTAATATCTGAATTTTCTCCGGATAAAAAACCTAACAGGTATACATTTCCAGCAAGGAACAGGATAATAAGCGGTCTGTCGGAAGCTGTAATCGTTGTCGAGGCTGCTAAGAAAAGCGGCTCTCTTATTACAGCGGATTTTGCACTTGAGCAGGGTAAGGATGTTTTGGTATTTGTAAACAAGGAATCTGAACTTTCAGAGGGCACAGATTCATTAATTTCCGAAGGTGCTTACCCTTTGGAGAATGTTAGTGTATTGAAGGATATATATGGCTCATAAAAAAAACTCCTGAAATCCTATTGCAAAAAATGATTGAAATTAATAAAAAAAGGTTATAATATATTGAATGCTGAACAAAAATGGAGTTAAAACACGATTTTTGACAGCATAAAAGCAATTCGGAGGATTGAATGGCTGACAAATTAGTTATTGTAGAATCACCGGCGAAAGCCAAAACCATAAATAAGTTTCTAGGTAAAGATTATAAAATCACTGCCAGTTTCGGACATGTAAGGGATTTACCTAAAAAGTATCTTGGTGTTGATGTGGAAAACGGTTTCAAACCGAAGTATGAGATAATGCCGGATAAAAAAGATCTGGTTTCCAAGCTTAAAAAGGAAGCGGCAGGTTATAAGAAAATTTATCTTGCGACTGACCCTGACCGCGAAGGAGAAGCAATTTCATGGCATCTGGCCCATATCCTGAAAATCAATAATTCAGAAAACTGCAGGATTACTTTTAATGAAATTACAGAGAAGGCAGTTCAATCTGCTATTGAAGGATCGCGTCCTATAGACATGAACATGGTTAATTCTCAGCAAACAAGGCGAATACTTGACAGGATTGTGGGTTATAAAATCAGCCCGTTGCTCTGGAAAAAGGTACGTACCGGCTTAAGCGCAGGGCGAGTGCAGTCGGTTGCGCTCAGATTGATTTGTGAGCGAGAAAGGGAAATAGGTGATTTCAAACCACAGGAATATTGGAATCTTAATCTATTATTAGCAAAAAAAGGCGATTCGGAAACATTTAGGGCCAAGTACTTCGGAGACAGCAATGGTAAAAAGAAACTAAGCAATGAAGCTGATGTAAAAGAGGTCCTTGGAGATTTCGAAGGAAAGCCGGTTTTTGTTAAGAGCATAAAGAAATCCAAGAAGAAAAAATACCCGCTTCCGCCATTCATCACAAGTACACTTCAACAGGAAGCATCCAATAAACTTGGATATCCGACAAAAAAGACAATGAGGATTGCCCAGCAGTTGTATGAAGGCATCGATATAAAAGACAGGGGCAGCGTAGGTTTGATTACATATATGAGAACGGATTCAACCAGAATCTCTGTAGATATCCAGAATGAAGCAAGGGATTTGATAGAAAAACTGTTTGGTTCTGAATATACCCCGGCTGCTCATAATACTTATAAGAACAAAGGAAAATCACAGGATGCACATGAAGCTGTTCGTCCTACTGTTATCGATTTATTACCTCATAATATAAAAGACAGCCTGACAAACGACCAGTACAAGTTATACAAATTAATCTTTGATAGGTTCATTGCCAGCCAGATGGCGCCAGCAGTGCTTGATAACGTCAATGTGGAGCTTGAATCAGGCAGTCAGATATTCAAATCGCTGGGTAGTGTCGTAACTTTTAAGGGCTTTATGGCCGTTTATGATGTATCTGCAGGTAAAACAAACGGTAACGATGAAGTGATTATAAATGCACATATGCCGGAACTCGCAAAAAATGAAGAAGTTGACCTTAAGGAAATATTAAAAGAACAGAAGTTTACTCAACCGCCTGCAAGGTATACCGAGGCTTCTTTGGTTAAGATGCTTGAAGAAAAGGGGATAGGCAGGCCGTCTACTTATTCGCCGACCATTTCAACAATTCTTAGCAGGGAATATATTGAAAGGGAAAAGAAAACCCTGCTTCCTACGGAACTTGGCAAAATTGTAAACGGAATTATGGAAAAGAGCTTTGATCATATTGTGGATTATAATTTTACAGCCGACCTTGAAAATAAACTTGATGATGTTGAGCAAGGGAATCTGGACATGTTGTCAATTCTGACAGATTTCTATTCAGAATTCAGCGGTATTCTTGATACAGCATATCAAACCCTTGAAAAAGTTAAAATGCCGGTGGAAGAAACTGATATCATATGCGAGAAATGCGGCAGGAATATGGTCATTAAGACAGGCAGATACGGTAAATTTCTTGCATGCCCTGGGTTTCCTGAATGCAAGAACACAAAACAGTATTTGGAAGAGACCGGTAATGACTGTCCTAAATGCGGTGGTAAGGTAATTTTTAAAACAACTAAAAAGAAAAAGAAATTCATCGGTTGTGAGAATTATCCCGAATGTGATTTCAGTTCATGGAACCTGCCGATTGAAGGCAATTGCCCTAAATGCGAGACGTTCTTAACCAAGGGAAGGATTGAATATAAACCTCATATCATATGTGGTAATCCTGACTGTGATTATAAAGAATTGATAACAAAGAAAAAATGAAAAAAAAAGACTGTATAAAAGTCATAGGAGCAGGACTGGCGGGGTGTGAGGCCGCCCTGCAGATTGCTGCGTCAGGGATTCCGGTTAATTTGTACGAAATGAAACCCGGTATGAAGAGCCCTGCACATAACAGCAACCTTCCTGCCGAACTTGTTTGCAGTAATTCACTTAAATCCATATCAACAGACAATGCATCAGGTATATTAAAAAGGGAAATGGAGCTTCTTGGTTCAGTAATAATCGAAAGCGCATATTGCAACAGGGTCCCTGCAGGAGGAGCTCTTGCCGTAGATAGGGAAGGTTTCTCTCAATATATTTATAAGAAGATAATGAATAACGCATTGATTGAGTATATACACGGGGAAGCAACAGAAATAAAAAACGATGAAATTACACTAATCGCTACAGGCCCGCTTACTTCTGAAAAACTGGCTTTCGAAATTTTTAATATGGCAGGGGGAAGAATGTACTTTTTTGATGCGGCAGCCCCTATAGTAAGCGCTGAATCCATTGATTTGGACAGAGCTTTCACTGCCTCAAGATATGGGAAAGGCACATCTGACTATATCAATTGTCCGATGAATCGAAAAGAGTACGCAAAGTTCTATAATTTTCTGATTAATGCTGATACGGTACTTTTAAAGGACTTTGAAAAAACTAAGGTATTCGAAGGATGCATGCCTGTTGAGGTCATGGCCAAAAGGGGATATGACACCCTGAGGTTCGGCCCAATGAAACCTGTCGGTCTTCCAGATCCAAAATCCGGGCATGACCATTTCGCTATTGTGCAGCTAAGGGCAGAGAATATAGAAAAAACATCTTATAACCTTGTAGGTTTCCAAACCAATCTAAAGTTCAGCGAACAAAAAAAATTACTCCGGCTGATACCCGGATTGGAAAACGCAGAAATAGAACGCTACGGCGTTATGCATAGGAATACTTATTTGAAATCCCCGGGCTTTCTGAATGAATACTTTCAGGTTGAAAAGAGAAAGAAACTTTTTTTTGCCGGTCAGCTTACAGGAGTGGAAGGTTACCTTGAATCAGCCGCGACAGGAATCATTGCCGGACTTAATGCAGCCAAGCTGTATAAAGGGAAGGATTTAGTATCTCCGCCTACTGAAACCATATTAGGAGCTTTGGCATCATATATTTCATACTATAAAGGGAAAAATTTCCAGCCGATGAATGCAAATTTCGGAATTTTACCACCTCTTGATGAAATGATTAAGAATAAAAAGGAAAGAAAAAGTGCTTTAGCTTCCAGGGCTATAGAATCTATGGAAAGGTTTCTTGAGAAACTTAGCTGAGCCTGTCAATAACATACCCTCCTGCTGAATCCTCAATTGCATTATCGATCGGTTCAAGTGAATAATCGCCGTATTTCTTTGTTAATGCGGTTTCAAGTATGAAATCACAAAGTCGCGGGTTCTTAGGCAGAACAGGGCCATGTGAATATGAACAGAATACATTCTTGTATCTTGCGCCTGCAGTCTTATCTTCTCCGTTGTTTCCGAATCCTTTTATTATTGTCCCGAGAGGTCTGACTCCATTACCTAGATATGTCTTGCCGGAATGATTTTCAAAGCCTGAGACAGTAAGGCTGCTTATCGGTTGGTCCAGGCAGGTGAACATGAAATCGCCTATCATCCTTTTTTCATGTCCAATGGTATAGATGTTAATCGCACCACAAAAATCAAACTGGACACCGTTCCAACTGGTATAATGAGTCCCTAAAAGTTGGTAACCCCCGCAGATGGCAAGAAAGGAAATACCTGATTCCACTGCATTGCTTATACTTTTTTTCTTATCTGCCGATAGATCAGCTAAAAGCACTTCCTGTTCGAAATCCTGGCCTCCGCCTATGAAAATCAAATCGAAATCGCTTGCGTTGAATGAATCACCGACTGAGATGCCGGTGAACTCAAAGCCCAGGCCCCGCCATTCAAGGCGTTTCTGCATAGCTATAATATTACCCCTGTCGCCATAGAGGTTTAATAAATCAGGGTATAGGTGGCATACTTTAAGTTTATCCATATTACTTCCAAAATTTCCTTATTTTATATCTTCTCGACAATGCCTTCCTAAAATCAAACATTGCCGTATAAGTTGGTAAAATGTAAACAGGCATTCCATCATTATTTACTATTACATTGTCAATAACCTTACTGTAGTCTTTTTCAACGGCAATACAATCTGTATCAATGCCTGCATATTTGAACCTAAGGGCAAGTTCTTCAGCTCTAATGCCTGTAACAGTTATTTCGGCTAGTGAACTTTGAAATGTACTGAACTTTTCAAAATTAACATCCCAGATCCAGGAGATATCAGTACCATCGGCAAAATTATCATTTAATATCATAATGAGTTTTTTTTGCGTATTGTCTGTAGAGAGAAAGTTTATAACCTGGTTTAAGCCTGCCGGATTCTTAACTAAAATCATATTAACATCCGTGCCTCCAAGATTAAGCGATTCCATTCGGCCGAAACCGCCTTTAAAAGAAGACATTGCGTTAATAATATCTACAGCTTCTATACCGAGTGTTAATGCTGCAGCAGCCGAAGACAGTGCGTTGTATATATTATAAGCTCCCGGCAGGGCAATCTCGGCATCAGCTTCGGTACCGTTTATATTTAATTTGATTTTACTTGATGAAGAACCGAGTTCGATATTGTCAGCTGATATTAATGGATTAATCCTGGAATAACCGCAGTTTTTACAACTGAAATCCCCGAGGTGTCCGTATGTCCTGTATTTGTAAGTGTAGGGTGATTTGCATTTTATGCAGTATGGAGCATCAGAAAGGAAATCGCCATCGTTGCCATATGGCGGAGAATCCATACCATAAAGTATAGTTTTGTTTATTATTGAATCAGAAATTGAATAAGCCAATGAATCATCCGCATTCAAAACAATAACCGAAGTGGGGGAGGCCTGTATTCCGGATATTATATTATTTCTTGTGTGAGTGATTTCACCAAAACGGTCAAGTTGGTCCCGGAAAAGATTTGTTACAACTATAGTATGCGGTTTAAGCATTGGGCAGACTGTCTTAAATGCTGCCTCATCGCATTCTATTACTGCATATTTGTTTTTTGGTTTTCCAAAAAGGGTACTGTTCATTGCAAATGAAGCAGTTATACCGGAAATTAAATTTGCCCCGGATTTATTTTCGAAAAATGATAAACCGGAGACTTTCAGTATTTCAGCCGTAATCCTTGCAGAAGTTGTTTTTCCGTTAGTCCCTGTAATGACAACAATTGTTATGTTTTTGGCAAGTTTTTCAAGAAGATTTCTTTGGAAGAACATAGCTGCCTTGCCTGGAAAAGACGTACCGCCGCTTCCGAAGATACGAAGAAAAAGAGTAGTAATGCGTACTGTTAATATTGCTGCGGCAATCCTGATTTTCATGTCAAAAAGTATACCATGGTTTATTTAAAATTGAAATTGAAATAATGGTAAGATATAATCAATAAAGCAAGGTTCCCGGAAAAACAATTCCATGGGAGGAAGAGTTTGACTTATAATGAGACGGAATTAATTAAAAAATGCCAAAACGGAGACATAGATAGTTTTGATCTCCTTGTCAGCATGTATTCCGAAAGAGCCTTCGCCGTTGCCTTTAGTGTCATGGGAAACAGGCACGATGCCGGTGACATGACCCAGGAGGCATTCATAAAAGTGTTCAAAAATATAAATAAATTCAACTTTCAAAGTGCTTTTAACACATGGCTGCACAGAATTGTGAAAAATGTTTGCATTGATGAATTGAGAAAACGCAAAAAGGGAACCATTGTATCCCTTGATGCGTCTATTAACTCAGATGACGGCGAATATGTAATGCAAATCCCTGATGGCAGTCCGAGCATTCAGGAAATACTTGAACGGGAAGAAATGCAGGAATTTATTTGGAAAGCCTTGGATGAATTAAAGGAAAATCACCGGCTTGTGCTAGTCCTTGCGGATATTAAAGGATACGATTATACCGAAGTTGCGGATATTATAGGAGTTCCTGTTGGGACGGTGAAATCGAGGATTTCAAGGGCTAGGTTAAAACTTGCTGAAATCATAAGGAAAAAGGGAACATTTTGAATATAGGTGCGTCATAGTAATAAAGGAGACAGAAATGCACAAGGCATGCATCGATAAAATTGAAGATTTAAACCTGATGGCAGACGGTTTGCTCTCGAAAGAAAAAGCAGAAATACTTGAGAAGCATATGTCTGATTGTTCTGCATGCGGTTTGGTTTACAATGATATAATTTCATTGAAAAAAGCCATGTCTTCTATTACCCTTGATGTGCCGGCCGGAATAAATGAGCGGATTTCCACCGCAGTAAGAAATGCGCCAAAAAGAAAAACCTTCACACGTCATATCTACCGTTATGCAAGTGTAGCAGCAGCATGTCTTGCACTTGCAGTCGTATTGTTTGCAACGGGGACATTCAACGGATTAATGAAATCGAATGATTCAATGGAATCTGCCGAACTTCAGGATTATGGAGAGAAATCTGACGGACGTGGAGTTGACTCTGCTGCTGAAACGGAAAATGCATTGACTGCAAAAGACGGTATTGAAGAATCCGGTGTTTTGCCGTTGCCGGAAGCTGTAGCTCCTACAGATGACAATGACGAAGTACTTTCTGCAATAAATGAAAATTTAGCTGATTATAGGTTTTCTACAAGTGCAATAGAAGATACGGAAACTGTAGTGGTCAATCCGGGCGGAATACCCCTGGACAGCGGTTACGGCGGCCAGCAAGACGTATTCTATGCTTCCGGCGCATATACTATTGAAGAAATGAGCACCATTATTACAAGTGAGTTTAACATAGGTGATGTTTGGGGAGAACAAGACAGTTTATTCTTTTATATGAAACCCAATTTGCTTAGTAAGCTTGAAGTCAGGTTGGGATTAGTATCCGCTGAAAAGCTTACTGAAAAGAAGGATTATGTAAGTGTAAGGATTATTTCAGTTAAGAAATCCGGTGAATAATCAAATTATAAAATAGACAATTGAGATTAAAAATATAATATCGGATAGTATATAATGGATGCAAAGTGTGCATCCATTTATGTAAGGGGTATTATGAAAAAGTTACTTTTAATTGACGGAAACAGTATTTTGAACAGGGCGTATTATGCCATGATGGGCAGAAATATGCTTACGACCAAGGATGGAATTTATACAAATGCTATTTTCGGTTTCCTGAATACTTATGATAAATTCATCGCAAATGAAGCTCCTACCCATGTAGCTGTCGCCTTTGACATGAAGCACCCGACATTCCGTCATAAAATGTATGACGGATACAAAGCAGGCAGAAGACCTATGCCGGAGGAACTGGTTATGCAGATGCCTATCATAAAGGATGTACTGGATAAGATGGGTATAGCCAGAATAGAGCTTAAAGGTTATGAGGCAGATGACATCCTCGGGACTTTATCAGCAAGAGCAGAAGCAGAAAATATTGAAACTATTATTTTAACCGGCGACAAAGACATGATGCAGCTGGCTGGTAAAGAATGTACTATAAAAATTCCAACTACATCAAAAGGGACTACAACTATATATGACTATTCAGAAAGTTCTATTAAAAAAGAATTCGGAATTGAACCTGTTGATTTTATTGAAGTAAAAGCCCTTATGGGTGATAAGTCTGATAACATTCCAGGGGTTGCCGGCGTCGGACAGAAAACTGCATTGAGCCTTATTACCCAGTTCGGATCACTTGAAAAGGTTTATGAGAACCTTGATTCAATTAAATCGCTGAAGCAGCGTGAAAAACTTGAGAATGATAAAGAAAATGCTTACCTAAGCAGGGATTTGGCTAGGATTGACAGGGCTGTACCTATAGAGTTTAATTTTGATTCGCTAAAAATAGGAGATATGGATGATGAAGGGCTTTACGAACTTTTCAGTCAACTGGAATTCAATCATTACATTAAAAAATACAAATTAAAAAGAAGTGCGGCTTCATCCGTAGAAATCACCAGGCATTTGATTAATGATAAAGCTTCACTGGTGCCGTTTAAGAATATATATGCATACTGTAATTTTAATGATAACGGTCAGCCGGTTGAATTTTCATATACTGCCGATGGAGTGAATGTATACGTCCTGGAAGATATATCACTAATAGAACCTCTGATGAATTACATAAAGGGTATAGGCGGACATTATCTTAAAAAACTGTTTCTATACCTTATTAAAAGCGATATCCGTACTCCTGCGGTGATTTTTGATACAGCTGCTGCGGCATATGTAGCAGATGCGCTAAAAGATTCTTATGGGTTGAATGAACTGTGCGACAAATATTTGGAAATTGATTTTGCCGGTGATGATGATACTGCCTGCAGGGCGTCTAAAATTTACTATTTATCCGGGAAAATGGAAGAAGTAATTAAAGAGAATGAAGGGGGCAACCTTCTTTTTGAAGTAGAACTGCCGTTGATAGAAGTACTTGCCTTCATGGAAACAGTGGGATTCAGAGCTGATTCGGAATTTTTGAAAAAATTCTCAATGAGAATGGAGAAAGAGCTTGTTGTCCTGGAAAAATCAATTTTTGAAGAAACAGGTGAGGAATTTAATGTAAATTCTCCGAAGCAGCTTGGTGAAATACTGTTTGTTAAAATGAATATGCCTTACGCAAAAAAAACTAAGACAGGTTATTCAACCTCTGCAGATATACTTAAAAAACTCGCTGTTAAGTTTCCTGTGGCAGAATTAGTGCTTGAGTACCGGAAGCTTTCAAAACTTAAATCTACATACGCCGATGGACTTGTTAAGGTAATAGCAGATGACGGAAGGATACATTCAAATTTCAGGCAGACTGTTGCGGCGACCGGCAGGCTGAGCAGCACAGAACCTAATCTTCAGAACCTACCTGTAAGAACTGAACTCGGTAGGGAAATAAGGAAGGCTTTCATACCGGAAAATAAAGAATTTAAGCTAACCAGTGCTGACTATTCCCAGATAGAACTTAGGATACTTGCCCATGTTTCAAATGATGAAGATATGAAAAAAGCATTTTCAAATAATGAAGATATACATACGCAGACTGCCGCAAAAGTATTCGGACTGGATGATAGATTTGTTACAAAGGATATGAGAAGGGCGGCAAAAGCAGTAAATTTCGGTATCATATACGGAATCTCGGATTATGGCCTGTCAGAGGACTTAAGCATACCGATTTATACAGCAAAGGAATATATCGAAGAATATCTGAATCAATATAAGGGCATTAAAAAATATATGGAGGATATTGTCGATTTTGACAAGAAAAACTGATATGTGCAGACTATTTTCGGGAGAAGAAGGTATATACCTGAGCTGGAATCAAAAAACTATATCCAACGTGAATTCGGTAAGAGAGTTGCGTTGAATGCCCCGATACAGGGTACAGCCGCTGATATAATTAAAATTGCAATGATAAAGGTATATAAAGAACTTAAAAAAAGAAAACTTAAATCAAGGTTGATTCTTCAGGTTCATGATGAGTTAGTCATTGAAACACACAGTGATGAGGTGGATGATATTGAGAAAATCCTTGAA